>Ga0268262_10001038_pt1 | contig 35409 bp, 37 predicted proteins | sample TergutNc150P3_FD_190354 | JGI IMG/M metagenome (GOLD analysis project Ga0268262, IMG submission 190354) | Nasutitermes corniger P3 segment gut microbial community from laboratory colony in Florida, USA - Nc150 P3 (SPAdes) (version 2) | ecosystem: Host-associated > Arthropoda: Insects >...
TTAAAGACAAAATCGCCGCTCTTGCGCTTGAAAAAGAACCGGAACAACGACTGGTCGCGGACATTGTAAAACCAAATGATTTTATAGTCCTTGTAATTCCCATTGATAAAGCCGCTCCCAAGGGCAGGTTGATTCTTCCGCAACAGCAGATGATACGCGACATTCTGGAAGCGGGCGCTAACGCAATCACAGTAAGGGAAACCGAATTACAGCAGACGCTTGCAGACATCGGCAAAAAACCGTCTCTTGTAATCACGGACAGCCAGGCTTTCGCGCAGGTTTCAGCCATAGTACCTAAAGAGATTCCGCTGACTTCATTCTCAATTTTATTCGCCCGTTACAAGGGTTATTTAAAGACTGCCGTCAAGGGAGCCGCCGCGCTTGACACTTTGCAGGACGGCGATAAAATTTTAATTTGCGAAGGCTGTACCCACCACCGCCAATGCGACGACATCGGCACTGTGAAATTGCCGCGCTGGATTAAAAACCATTCCAAAAAAGAGCCTGAATTCAGTTTTTGTTCGGGCGGCGATTACCCGCAGGACTTATCGCCTTACAAGGTTGTCATTCACTGCGGGGCGTGCATGCTGAACGAGCGCGAAATGCACTACCGCAGAAGGCACACCGAGGAACAAAATATTCCGTTTACAAATTACGGTACGGTAATAGCCCACATGAATGGAATTTTAGAGCGATGTATTGCCATGCTTGATATTGAGAATAAATTATGAGTAATATTCCCCAAGAAATTCTACCACGAACCACACGAACGCTCACGAACTTTTACCACACATCTTGTCGCCGTTCGTGTTGGTTCGTGTTGGTTCGTGGTTAAAATATTAGTATGAATGATAACGATATACTACGTTTTATAGCCTCAGAAGACAAACAAGAGATTGATACTCTTTTTGCTCAGGCGTTAAAAGTACGCGAGACTCACTACGGTAAAAGCGTATATATCCGCGGATTAATCGAATTTACCAATTACTGCAAGAACGATTGCTATTACTGCGGACTGCGCTGTTCAAACTCCAAACTTGAGCGTTACAGGTTTTCCTTGGAAGAAATACTGGAATGCTGCAGAACCGGAGACAAACTTGGTATCAAAACCTTTGTTCTGCAAGGCGGCGAAGACCCATGGTATACTAGTGAGCGCATGACGGAAATTGTGTCCGCCATACGGAAAGAATTTCCCGAACACGCAATTACGCTCTCCATAGGAGAACGCCCCATGAGCGACTATGAGTCTTTTTTCAAAGCGGGGGCAAATCGCTATCTTTTGCGCCATGAAACCGCCTCTAACGACCATTACGCGAAACTCCACCCAAAAAACATGAGTCTTGAAAACCGCAAACAATGTCTTTGGAACCTGAAAAAAATCGGCTATCAGGTTGGAGCCGGGTTTATGGTAGGAACTCCCCATCAAACGCCAGAGTGTCTGCTTGAAGACATTCACTTTTTAGCGGAACTACAGCCGGAAATGGTCGGCATTGGTCCTTTCATTCCGCACAAAGACACTCCATTCGCCGAACAGTCTGTCGGAAACCTCAATCTCTGCCTTAAAATGATTGCCATTACACGGCTTATTCTGCCCAAAGCGCTAATGCCGGCTACAACCGCAATAGGTACTATTACGTCTAACGGCAGAGAGCTTGCCCTTGAAGCGGGCGCGAATGTTTTCATGCCCAACCTGACGCCGACCGCTTATAGAAAACTCTATGCCCTCTACGACGACAAAATCTGCACAGGCGACGACGCGGTAAAATGCATATCTTGCATGAAGAACAGAATAGTCTGCTCAGGCTTTACGCCGGAGATGGTGCGCGGGGACGCAAAGCTTTAAAGGGGTATAATTTATCAGGTATTTAATTTGATTTTTATGGAATAATAAAGTACATTTTTTCTAAAATAATTTGTGTCGTATAGTACATGTAATTCTATACATTATGCGAAACTTTTGGTCGCATAACGTTCCGGCGGTAAGTGACGTTTTTTTGCGCCCGATGAGGAAAAACGCGCAGCGTTTTTACGGGCGCAAAAAAATGTGGCGGAGCAAAATGCCACAAAGGGGCGTAGCCCCGACTGGCGTTTTGCATAGCCTAGCCGCCGTAAGGCGGCGTACAGTTACCGTCCTGTTAGACGACGTTAAGGCGTACTTTATATTTTATTCAAATATTCTTTCTTTACCTAACATATCTTTTATATTTTCAATATGTTTTTTTTGTACATTTTTATTTTCACCATTATTTACAGCTTCTTTTAATATTCTAATAACTTCTAATTTATTAGAATAATTTACAGGAACATTTTTATTTATTATTGTATTCATAACATCTAATACTCTTTCCGAATATGTAAGAAATGTTCCTTGTGGAATAAAACTTATGTCCTTAAATTCACAATCACCATAAAAAACAATTACTGAATAAAATGGTACATTATCAAATTGTTCGAGCTGTTTCTTTAATGCAGTAATATGCCCATTATTTTGTTTTATTGGATTATAAAAACGATATTTTTCTCTACCATATGCTAATACTTGTGTCCATTTATCTTGATTTCCTTTTCCAAAAAGCCAGCCACTATAATCTTTTACTTCAAAAACTATTATTCCAACATTTGTTATAATTACTAAATCAATTTGTGAATAATTATTATTAGATTTTTCAAGATACAAATCATGAAAAATATCTTCTGCTGGTATTCCATATTTTAAAAGTCTTAAAACTAGCCTTTTTTCAGATTTTGTTCCTCTATAAGATTTAGTAACAGTTTCTAATAAATTTTTATCCTTTATTTTTAAATATATATTTAAGAAAACAGAGAAACTAATTATGATAAAAAACCCAATAATTACCCACATCTTAATATTCTTATTTATATTATAATTTATTTACAAAATAATGTCAATATTTAATTTATATTTTCCTACCAATTTAGCCTTAATGTCGTCTAACGTGAACAGGTAAAAGACGTTTTTGCTTTTGCGATAAGGAAACTGCGAAGCAGTTTCTCGCAAAAGCAAAAATGTGGCGTAACAAAACGCACAAAGGGCGAAGCCCGACTGCGTTTTGTGTAGCCTAGCCGCCGAAAGGCGGCGTACTTTTACCGTATGTTGTGCGACGTTTTTTGCTTCATAACTGTAATTATATCTTACACTAACGAAAAATGCAACACAATAATTTACAATATATATTTTTACTTTATTTTTTTTATTTATAAATTGGTGTAACGGCTTCAATAACCGTTACACCAATATTTAATTTTAATTACCCGAATAAGCAATTAAGCCGTTTTGACCAACAGCGACAAATTTATTATTGCCCCATACAATATCGCCGTTGAAAAGGTTGCTTCCTCTATTTTGTATTGTGTATTCTACAACTGTCCATACAATGCCATCTGTTGAAAAAGCCATTTTATCACCACCACAAATGACAAATCTTCCGTTTCCATAAGTGATAGAATACATACTTACACCGCTAACAGATACTTGTGTCCAAGCAACGCTGTCCGATGAATATCCAATACCTGTTGATGTTCCATTTGGGACAACAAACTTATTGCTGCCCCATGCCATTCTAGTACCGCCGAATGTTCCCCCTGCTGTCCAACTTGTACCATTCATTGAATATGCTGTTTTATCCACTCTTGCCATTGCTACAAATCTATCATTGCCCCATTTTATGTCTCGGATTGAGTCATCGAATGTGCTATTTGTTACGGCTTGCCATGTTATGCCGTCTGATGAATACGCCATTTTACCGCCGCTTCCGCCAGCTACAAATGTATTATTACCCCAAGCGATTGCGTTTATAGTATCACCACTAGTAAATGTGCTGTTTGTTACGGCTGTCCATGTTTCTCCATTTGATGAATATACCATTTTTCCACTAGAGCCAACTGCGACAAACTTATCTTTTCCCCATACTACTTTACTAAGGTCATAACCACTGTTTGTTGCGGCTGTCCAGTTAATGCCGTCTGATGAATACGCTATTTTCCCACTACCATATCCAACTGCGACAAACTTACCGTTACCATAAGCAATACCTTTAATATCACTTCTTCCGTTTGTTTCACTTCCAAATGTGCTATTAGCTACGACTGTCCAACTTGCCGGATTTCCGCCACCGCCACTACTTCCACCAGTGATTGTAATTGAAAGCGATTTTGTGTTGTTTCCTTTAGCGTTAGTTGCTTTAACGGTAAAAGTAGATGTTGCCGCTGTTGTCGGCGTTCCTGAAATTACGCCTGTTGTCGCAAGGCTTAAACCTGTTGGCAATGCTCCGCTTTCAAGCGTCCATGTAATGGGCGTGTCTCCTGTCGCCGCTAAAGTCTGGCTGTATGCCGTTCCCACTGTCCCATTAGGCAATGACGCTGTAGTAATTGTTGGTGCTGTTCCGCTATTATTGCCATTGCCGCTACCGTTTCCGTTACCGTTGCCATTTCCGCCTCCGTCATCGCCACCACCGCAAGATGTTATTGAAAATCCAATTACCGCAACAAGTGCGATAATGCCGAACATTTTTAATACGTTTTTCATAAAAAACTCCTTAAACATCAAAATTGACCCTCCCAAAAGGGCGGTATTTCCTAATAAATCCCTCTAAATTCACAGGTTTTACAAGAAAATTGTATCTGGCACATAATAATATATGTATACCACACAATATGTCAAGCAGTTATAGCCTATTAATATTACCCAACAGATAATGAAAGAAAAAACAGTAAATATTAGGGAAACTTTTGCCAAAAATTTAAGGGAAAATCGCCGTAAATGCGGTTTAACACAGGCTCAACTAGCAGAAAAAGCGGATATTTCTCACCATTATCTGGCAATGGTTGAATTGTCTCGTAATATTCCTAAAGTTGAGACTATAGAACGGCTTGCAAAAGTCCTAAATGTTGAATTTTACGAACTTTTTATTGTTCCTCTTTCCCCTGCTATGGAAATGAAAAAAATCCACGAAGTGATTATTTCTGATATGAAACAGATTGTAAGTGAAGCTGTAGAGAAAGCCATAGATTTAAAATGTAAAAAGCGTAGATAATTGATATTTTAGGCAAGCTTGAAAAAAATAAATGTAGAATAAAACCGTGAAAAGCTGTATATTATATATAGGAGATAAAGATGGAAGCAACACAGACAGCAAATCCACCAAGTTTTGAGACCGTTTGGGCATTATTTCAAGAAGTCGGCGAAAAACAAAAAGAAACTGATCGTATTGTAAAGGAAAACGCTGTTCAAATTGGGAAACTCAGCAAGCGAATGGGCGAAGTTGTTGAACATATGGTTGCACCCAACCTCAGGGAGAAATTTAGGGAATTAGGATATGACTTCCCAAAAGCTAATCCCAATTCTGATGTTTCTGATCATAAGAATAATATACACCTTGAAATTGATGTTATGCTTGAAAACGGCGATAAAGCCATGCTTGTCGAAGTAAAAGTAAAACCTACCACCGAAGATGTGCAGGATCATATCAAACGCCTTGAAAAAATGCGTGTATATGCCGATCTGCACGGCGAAAAACGTACATTTTTGGGTGCTGTTGCAGGTGTGGTAATGTCGGACAATGTAAAAGAATATATATTAAAACAAGGTTTTTTTGTCATAGAACCCTCTGGAGAAACTTTTAATATTATTCCGCCAAATAATAAACCCAAAGAGTGGTAACTATTAAATATAAAATCTTGCCTACTGCGCCGTAGGCGCATTCTTCTTTACATATATTTTTTACTGCTATCATGGCGTTTTAATTTGCGAATAGCAAAAAAAAGCCGGCGCATATTGCGCCGGTGGGCTTGCCTCACGCAAGCCCGAAAAGAATAAAGGTAAAAAAAAGCCACTCTTAAAACCTTAATTCTTCTTCTTTTCTTCTTTCATTTGAAACATAATAAAACAATACTTTTTTTCTTAAATAATTTGTGTCGTACATAACCTTTATTTCGTATATTATACGACTAAAAATGTCGCACAACGTTCCGGCGGTAACTGACGTTTTTTTGCGCCCGATAAGGAAAAATGCGAAGTATTTTTACGGGCGCAAAAAAATGTGGCGGAGCAAAAACGCACAAAGGGGCGAAGCCCCGACTGCGTTTTTGCGTAGCCTAGCCGCCGTAAGGCGGCGTACAGTTACCGACCTGTTATGTGACGTTTTCGTGTTTCCAATCTTCATTATTGAAATTATATCTTTTCTATGTTAATTCTATATCCCAATGTATGTAATACATTTGTGAATGTCCTAAAATTTATTCTTTCAGCGTTTTTAGTCCTTATTTTTTGTATTATTGTTGGGGATACTCCTGCCTTTTTTGCCAGTTTCCTTACAGAAAGATTTTCAGATTCCATTCTTTCCAGTACAAATTCCGATAAAAGAAATTCATTGTATTCTTTTTCGAATTTTGCCTTCCTTTTGGGGTTGCTGTTAATAAATTTATCAAATGTACTTTCCATTATACTTTTCCTCCATTCCTTTCATAATAATCTTGTCTATATTTCATAGCCAATTCCTTCTCATTTTTAGGTAATTTTTCTGTCTTTTTCTTAAAGCCATTTGTTATAATTATTTTCTTTTTATCAGTGAAAAATGATAAATATCTGTCGGTTTTTGGCTTAAATGCATAAATACCGTCTCCTTCATTTCTGAACTTTTTTATATCAAATATTTTTCCAACATCGCCCATTTTTTTCGCCAAAACAAGAAATTTATCCTGAAAATCATCTGTTGATTCACAAAAAAAGTCATATGCGACACTTTTTCCGTTTTTGTCATAATACCATTCTAGAGTAAATTTTTCTCCTGTATATATGGTACATGATTCATTATCCATAAAATAAAATGTATCATATTTTTGATACATTGTCAAGTGTTTTTTTGATGGAATTTTTGTTGGATTTTATTAAATTTTGCCAAACGAAAATGTCACATAACGTTCCGGCTGTAACTGACGTTTGGGGCAGGTAATAGGGCGTTGCGTAGCAACGACCCCTGCCCCAAATGTGCTGGAGCAAAACCTTGCAGAGGGCGTTAGCCCGAACAAGGTTTTGCGGAAGCCGAGCCGCCGTAAGGCGGCGAAGCAGTTACAGACCTGTTATGCGATGTAAAATCTGTTTATAATTGAAATACTATAAATAGTAATTCATAATTTACAAACAAATTATTGTTTTATATATATAACATTTGGATTTGTTGTACTTGTTAATTTATTTCCAGAGATAGTAAAGGGTTCAACACTATATGTTGGATCATCATATATAAATGCAACTGTATTTCCAGAAATGGTATAAGTACCACCTTGTGCTGGTTGAATTACAGCAGATGTTTCACTGTTGAAAATTGTAAATGTAACTCTGTCAATCGTAAATACAAGTGTATACTTTTGATTTGGTGGTACTAACCATACCCATGTTCCAATAAGACTTGTTGAACCACCGCCTCCACCTGTTGAGCTACCACCTCCACCTGTCGAATTATCTCCGCCACTTGTTGAATCATTATTACAACCAATAACCGTCATTCCTAATACTAGAAATATCACTAGTATTAACAACCATAATTTTTTGTTTACCATAGTTTTTTCCTCCTTACTTTGGAAACAAAGTTTTATGTGTATATATTCATAAAACCTTAAATTATAAAATTATATCTTAATTTTACCTCTTTGTCAAATAAAATATTGTATTTTTATCTGTAATTTTATAATAATTAGATTTTATATTCTTCATTATTTTTAACCAAAATTCCAGATTTTATATCGCATAACGTTCCGGCGGTAAACGACGTTTTTTTGCGCCCGATGAGGAAAAATGCGAAGCATTTTTACGGGCGCAAAAAAATGTGGCGGAGAAAAAACCCACAAAGGGTGTTCTAGCGCCTAGCGCACACCCGACTGGGTTTTTTCGTAGCCCGAGCCGCCCGAAGGGCGGCGATGCGTTTACCGACCTGTTAAGCGATGGTTTGGTCTTTAACCATTATATTCTTCCACAACAATAAAAGCAACACTTTCCGCCATTATATGCTATTTGGAATGATTAGCAAAATTAATTACCGTTTTTTAATTAAATATTAAAGACTGATTATTATTCCAAATAATTCCTACTCTCATCTTTCAAAGAACGACTTTTTTTGTTTGTTTAGAATATATATCAAACTAATCTGATGAATCCCTAAAAATAATAAGATATAATTCATTCCAAATAACTTACCCAAATACCATGCCAAACTTTCGCTTAACGTTCTGGCGGTATATGACGTTTTTTTGCGCCCGATAAGGAAAAATGCGGAGCATTTTTACGGGCGCAAAAAAATGTGGCGGAGAAGAACGGCACAAAGGACGTTCCAGCGCCTAGCGCACGCCCGACTGCCGTTCTTCGTAGCCCGAGCCGCCGAAGGTGGCGAAGCATATACCGACCTGTTACACGACGTTTGCGCATTACTATATAATGTTTTATTATTATTTTGTCAATAATATTTTGTAGCAAAATAATTCCAAATTCTTTTTGCCCCCAAGACGAACCACCGCCGTACATGGACGTACGGCGGTGTGGAATAAATGTTTTAACATATTATGTTTTATAATTTGGTATCAGATATTGTTGCATTACCTGTTAATATCCAACTCTATACCATGCTTCTCCATGACCTGAAAATGATGTTTTGCTTGTTATGCTATAAAAGAAAGACCTATTCATTACATTGATCGTTAGACGTTCTCCATCTATTGAATAATTACCTTGATATTGTTTTCCTGTAGCGTCTTTGAAATATACCATTCCGCTTTTTGCAATTCCTGCAAAACTAAATTCTTCCAACCTTCCTGAAATTCTATACCTACCACTTTCAAGTGGTGATTCAAAAGCACGGCTTATTGAGTCGGCAACTTCTCTTCCTGTGTTACGGCTTGGTGTGCTTGAACTTGACGAACTTGAAGGCGGAGGGGAATAATCATAATTGTCATTGTATGTTTGTCTTGGTTGCGATGAAGGTGTCGGTGCACTGGCAATTTGTTTGGATTGTAAAAAATTGTAAATATCCGTTTCTCCACGCTCTTTTGCAATGACATCGGATGTTTTACCTGATAAATATCTGGTAGAATGATCTTTTTGAACGTAGCTAATCTTTGCACCAGCTTCCACCAGTGTTTTTACAATAGCATATTCTCCTAAATAAGTAGCAAACTGTAATGTGCTTATGCTTCCGATATAATCACCTTTTGGATAACGTTTTAAATTACTAATAAAATCAGTTTCGTCAATTTTGCAACCTGCGTCAACCAGAAGTTTAACTAGCGCAACATTACCTTGATCAATAGCATTATATAATATACCACAAGGGTATCCATATTCATTTGTCGGATTAGGGTCTGCACCTGATTCTAACAAAAACTTAATAATAGCCATATTAGGTTGGCTGTTTTCTTTTATTGCTCGATACAATATACTGGAATAACTTGGATCACCATAATAAAGAGACCATTTACTATCTACATTTCCTGTATAAAGCCCTTTATATTTAAATTGATTTAAATCAGCTCCAGAATTAACCAAGAGTTGAATAGATTTAAAAATACTATTTCTATTTCTGTTTAATGGTAAATCTGTTTGCCTCCTTGAATCGCTTTCAGGATTTTTACCCATAGTTAACCATGCCAACGAATGACAAACTGAATTTAGGCATATTTGTAAATCCATTTGATGTCCATGTTCCTTAAGCAACTTTTCAATTCCTGTCATATCATTATTAGTGAACTTATCTACAAATTCATCTTCATACACTCCCGCAAAAACCGTCTGCGCCAGCAATAAAATCACCGTAATAAAAAAAATCTTTTTCATTTTAATCTCCTTATTTAATTTACCGTTTCTGTAAAAACTTACCCAATTATTACCGTATTCCTAAATCAGAATCCCTAATATTGCGAACCCTAAACCATGCATTTCCTTCCGTGTCGTAAAAAACATCATTTTTTGCTACAAGCCAAGCTTCAAAATATTTATCGTCCCATCTAACGCTTATGCGATTTTCAATTTGCTCCCAACGTCCCCTTCTGGTAATTTGTCCGTCTTGGCGTAATATAACGTAACCTCTACTTGTAAGTACCAGTTCCGCCGAATAGCCTGAAAGCTGATATACACCGTCTTTTAAGGCAACATTGGTTTGTGCATACAAAACAGAACCTACAATGAAAAACAGTACTAAAACTCCAAAAACAATTTTCTTTTTCATAAAATCTCCTTGCGTTTAATGTCTGCACGACAAAATTGCCTTCCCAAAAAGGCGGATTATATGGAAAAAAACATAAATAAACCCTAATAAACGATAAAAAAAGATATAAAATACCTATTTTCTAATATACGGTGCTTTAAGGTTAGATATATCTCCATTATATGCATTTTATCTGCGCCCAAAGGAAGTTGTCAATAGGGTTTACAAGGTTAAATTTATACTATTCCATGACAAATTTAAGAAAATTACTTGCCGAAAATATCAAAAAAAGGCGAAAATCAATCGAAATATCACAGACGGTTTTGGCTGAAAAAGTGGGAACATCTACCCATTATATTGGTCAAATTGAGCAATGTAAAAAATTCCCTTCGTCTGAAATGTTGGAAAGGATAGCCGAAGCCCTAGAAATGGACAGTCCTGAACTATTTTCTACCCAAGTTTTTACCGATGAAGCTATTAAAATTATCCAAGATAAGGTTCAAGCTGAATTAGACGAGGTTAGTATATCCATTAAGAAAAAGATTACCGAAATTAAAATTATTAAGGGTTGAGATTGTCCTTTTTGGTGTGGAAATAGGGAAAATTATAAAAGGCTTTCCAAAACCCAAAAAATGCGGTATATTATAAATAGGAGATAAACATGGAAGCAGTACAGACAGCCAATCCCCCCAGTATTGAGACTTATGAAGCAATTACTGGAAAACAACAATTGTACAATTTATTAGAGGAAGCGGATAACGATATAGAAAACGGTAATTTTTTAACTGAAGAAGAAATGGACAAAGAAATAGATTTAATGTAGGCAACAATGTACACATTAAAATTTTCTTACATTTACCGTGATGAGTTAAAAACCGCAATAGAATATATTAGACAAGAATTGGAAAATCCTATCGCCGCTAAAAGATTAAAAAATGAAGTAAAGGAAACATATAAAAAAATAAGAGAAAATCCTTTTTTATATCCTGCAGTACCCGATGAATATTTAGCGTCTAAAGGATTTAGATTTATAATGGTAAATAATTATATGTTATTTTATAAAGTTAAAGAAAAACAAATAAATATAGATCGTTTTTTATACGGACACAGAGACTGGATGAATATTTTAGATAATGATAATTAAAACATATTTTTTTCTTCTTTTTGACCAATTTTGGGATAATTCCCCGTGCTAGGAAGGCACGGAGAGACGAATAAACGTGGGGCAAAAAGAATTTTTTTACTTTTTCTTTATTATATACCCTTAAACTAATTTGCGCAAATGTTGTGTAACGTCTTTTACATGAAACTTTTTGCCGAATAAATTTTATTAAGCGACCAAAAGTTTCATATACAATACCTAAATTGTGCATTAAGCGACCATGTATGTCGCTTTTGCCACTGTTTTATTGTATTAATGGACCAAAATGGTCGATTAATACTCCAAATTCGTGCTGTATACGACGCTGTACCCATGATTGAGGGATAATGTCAAGTTGCAATTCAACTAAATTGCTTATTTGCCCATTGCTTGAAATTCCGGTATACTAACAACAATATGTAGCATTATATGGAGGTTCAAATGTTGGTAATTACAGGTATATTTGAGAACGAGCGGTTTATTCCTGACAAGTCGATTTCTATTCCGCAAAAAAAAAGTGACGATAACAATAGACGAAGAATTACCTACCCTCGCCAAAAAGGCTTCCAGACGCGCAATTTTTGATAAATGCCGACTTGATCTGACCAATTTTAAATCTAACTGTGACGAAGCAAACAATTATGACTAAAATTTCACTTGATACCATTGATATTCAAACATATCAGGAGACTCAGGATGCTTTCGCGTTATTGCACCTAATAAAAATTGCGGAGGAAGATATTGAAAATGTGGATTTTGAACCTTCTGAAAAAGTATTTTCTGATTTAAAAAAGGAAATACTTAGAAATGGTATTAATAATAATTGATTCCAGAAGAAATACGCAGGACATATTAATTGAAAGATTAATAAAATAACTTATTTCCGTCCATGTTGCATAACTCTGGAGTTTTGCCAAATACAAGCCGCTACAAAAAAGCATGGAGTTTTGCCGAAGTAAAAAAATAAAATATAGACCGTATTATTCCCTTTGGCTAAACTCCCCAGCTAAAAAGCCGTAGGCTTTTTAGCAATCCTCTTTGTCTATCGTATCCAACGGGCTTTGTATTGACAAAGTTTTGCGCCTTGCAACATGAGTATAACGTTCCGTAGTGATAATTGAGGCGTGTCCTAGTAACTCCTGTATATAACGTATATCCGTACCGCCTTCCAGTAAATGTGTGGCAAAAGAGTGGCGCAGGCTGTGAAGCGTGGCGGCTTTTTCAATTTTGGCTTTTTTTAAAGCTCGCTCAAAAATATGCTGTGCGGAACGTGATACTAAATGTTTGTTCGGGTCAGCGCCGCTAAAAAGCCAGTTGGTTATATTGTATCGTGTGTAATATTCCGCAAGAGCATTGATAACAGTTTCAGATACAAGAGTATATCGGTCTTTGCGCCCCTTGCCGGAACGAATATTTATTGTTTTTCTTGATATATCTATGTCTTGGCGTTTAAGCCGCACTACCTCTCCGGCACGCAGACCGGAAGCGTACACCATCATCAGTAAAAGGCGGTGCTTAAAATTATGCTCGTTCAAAAACATTTTTTTTATTTCTTCTTTTGACAGTACAACCGGAAGTCGTTTATCCTGTCTTGGTCGGTGCTGTTCCTCTATAATGTCTTTTGGTAAAACTCTTGTATAAAAAAACTTTATTCCGCTTAAAGCAATATTCAAAGTCGCCGCAGAATAATCCCTGCCTTTTTCCACAGCGGCTAGAAATTCCTTTATGTCGTCTGCTTGCATATCCTCCGGGAGCTTTTTCATGTAATGGCAGAGAAAGCGGTTATAGTACATATAACTTGTTCTTGTTTGCCAACTGTATTTAGCCGCTCTCATTTCATTTTCCAGTTTTGTTATCCATTGTTTTGGGAATTTGTCAGACTCTAGCGGTGGGAGCGGAACAGAAATAGGAGCATTAACATTATATTCCTTACAAGTAACAGGAAATTCCCCTTTTGGCTTGTTATAAAAGTCGGTATCTTCCCATTGACGCCCCATAAAACCATACACCTTTGGAGTTGTTGAATTGTCTTTTATTAATACCATTGGAATACCGAGCGATTTTTCCCAAAAATCACCGCACATTTGCTCAACGTTAATATTTCTTGCCAAAGTAAATTCATTGCGAGTATTATCCCATTTCCCCCCACGATTAATAAAAAAGCTGTAGAGGCGTTTATCATACCCAAAAAGCGGTACTCTTATTCGTTCTGTCTCACAAAAAATATATATGATTTCCATAGATTTAAATAAAGTATAATATGACGTACTTGTAAAAAACAAGGATTTTTACAAGTTTACCGTTACCAATTTTAAAAATTAAAAAAAAACAAAAAATATTTTCAAAAACAGTCAAGCAAAACGCATAGTTCGCGCCATATTATGCTATAGGGTTGGCTTGTCATTTCTTCAAATGTAACTTATAGTAAAGCAAAATAGCGGTTATGGAGTTATTTAATGGTTATTAATCCGTATTTTTAGTATAATAATTTAATACAGCAATAAGGAGCTTTTATGAACACAAAAAAGATTTTAAAATTTGCGTTAATTTTATTGACGGCTGTATCAGCCATGTTTACGTCATGCCAAAAAAACGAGGAAGAACAGGATGAACTGCGTTATGGTTTTACTACCGAGCCTAAAACTCTTGATCCGCTTAATATTAATGATACGGCTGACGGCAGAAGTATCCTTTTTAATGTTTTTGAAGGACTGGTAAAACCTGATGCCGACGGAACTTTAATGCCCTGTATCGCCGAATCATGGAGAACAGAGCGTGACGCGCTAATTTATATCTTTACTATCAGAAAAGACGTGCGTTTCCATGACGGTTCGATTGTAACCGCGAACGACGTCAAGTTCAGTATTGATACGGCGATCGCCGCGGGTTTTAACGGATTAAACAGGATAGATAATGTTGAAATTACATCAGAAAACCGCGTAAGAATAACCCTTAAAGCGCCTGATCCGGAATTTCTTCCGTATGTAACGATTGGAATCGTTAAAGCGGATAATAAAAACAGAGAAAAAAATATTATAGGCACCGGTCCTTTCTTTATCGAAAGTTTTACTCCGCAGAGAGACCTTGTGTTAAAAAAATTTGACGACTATTGGCAGAAAAAACTCGACCCTTCGCTGGACATACCTCATTTGGAAAAAGTAACTATCGTTTTCTTCGCGAATGTTGAAGCGCTGATGATTGCCTTGCGAAGCGGTAATATTGACGGCGCGAATTTGGTCGGCTCTTTCGCCGCCCAGCTTGATCACAGAAATTTCGATATTATTGACAGTTATTCGGCGGCGGTTCATCTTATGGCGCTTAATAACGCCGTTCCGCCCTTTAACGATATCCGCGTGCGCAAAGCCATAAATTACGGCGTCGATATTCAAGGAATAATTGACGGCGCTTTTTTTGGAAAAGGCGCTCCTTCGGGCAGTCCTATAATTCCGGGATTATCAAAATATTACGACGGGTCTTTAAGTTATCCGCATGATCCGCAAAAAGCGCGCGAACTTCTTGCCGAAGCCGGTTTCGGCGACGCGCGCAAAATTTCGTTTGAAATTACAGTGCCTTCCGAATATACCATGCATGTTGATACCGCGCAGGTAATTGTGGATCAGCTTGAAAAAATAGGTATTAACGCGTCCGTTAAACTTGTCGACTGGAATACATGGCTTTCCGACGTTTACAGAGGACGCAATTATCAAGCGACCGTTATTTCATTGGACAGCTCGATTGTTTCCGCGCGTAATTTTCTTGCCCGTTACAGATCAGATAACGGCAGTAATTTTATCAATTTTTCAAACAAGGAATTTGACAAAACTTACGACGCGCTCTTTACGGAAACTAATGAAGTGAGAAGAAAACAGCTTTACAAGGACGCGCAGCGTATAATTACATCAGACGCGGCAAGCGTTTATATACAGGATATTCTCTATTATAAAGTTTTCCACGCCAGCGCTTTTGCCGGAGCGAAGAATTATCCTCTGTTAATTGTGGATTTTTCTTCGATTTACAAGGTACAGCAAAATTGAATTTTATACTGAGAAGAATCGTTATCGCCTTAATTACGGTTTTTCTTGTTTCGATTTTATGTTTTCTTGCTTTTAGCGTTATTCGCGGAGATCCGGCAAGTTATCTTGCGGGAATTAACGCCTCACAGGAACAATTATCCGCGTTACGTGAAGAAATGGGGCTTAACCGCAATGTCATTACGCGCTATCTTGACTGGCTGTCAGGTTTTATATCGGGCAAGGCGGGAGCAGCATTAAGTTTTAGAGGAGAGGCGATTTCCTCGCTGATTGCCAAGCGTCTTCCTGTTACAATAACTTTATCCCTGCTTTCGCTGTTTTTTGTTCTGCTAATTTCCGTACCTGTTTCACTTTTGACCGTAAACCGCGAAGGAGGTATACTTGACGGCATTGTAAATTTTTTCACCGCCGCCGGATTAAGTACGCCCGGCTTTTTTATGGGACTTCTTTTTATTTTTATCTTTGGTTTCGGTTTGAAACTTTTTATTCCCGGCGAATATATCGACTACAGCAAAAACTTTTTAGGCTTTATCCGCTGTCTTTGTTTTCCCGCTCTCGCAATCTCTATCCCAAACGCCGCGATTCTTGTTAAATTTTTAAGAGGCTCGCTCTTTGCGGAATTGCGAAGCGAGTATGTAACAACGGCAAGAAGCAAGGGCGCGGACGGACTTTATATTCTGCGTAAACATGTTTTAAAAAACGCGCTGCTGCCGGCGGTTACAATATTCGCCATGATAATCGCGGAAGTTTTTTCGGGCAGTATCGTTATTGAACAGGTATTTACAATTCCCGGAATCGGCAGACTTTTAATTTCCGCGATAAGTTCCAGAGATTACCCGTTGATTCAGTCACTTATGGTTTACATAGCATTTATTATCATCGTCGCCAACACTCTCGCGGACATTGCAATCATGGTCATTGACCCAAGAATCAGAGAGGCAAGGGACATCAGATGAGAATAACTAACCTGAGAATTGGAGCCGTTATCGGCATAATCATTGTAGTTATGTCCCTGCTAAGCCTTATTTGGGTTCCGTATAATTACAACCAAATGGAACATTCAAACCGCCTTATGCCGCCATCGGCAAGACATCTTCTTGGAACCGACAATTTTGGACGGGATATTTTCTCGCGCGTAATGGCGGGGGGAAGAAATTCTTTGCTTCTAGCTTTATGCACGGTAACGGGAGCGGCGGCTTTTGGAAGTTTACTCGGTCTTTTGGCTGGCTATATCGGCGGAATTACAGGGGAAATCATAATGCGATTTATTGACACGCTTAACTCATTCCCCGGAATAGTCCTTGCTCTCCTGTTGGTCGCGGTAATGGACAACAGCCAGTTCAGCCTGTTTCTCGCGCTGTTAATTCTTTTTACTCCAAGCTACACCCGCGTTATGCGAACAGGGGCGCTGAGTTACAAAAACGCTTCTTTTATACAAGCGGAAAAAATACTGGGCGCGGGCTTTTTTCGCATAACATTCATTCATATTCTGCCTAATCTAGCCCCATCTCTCCTTTCCGCTTCGGTACTTGGGCTTTCAAACGCTATTCTCGCCGAAGCCGCCATGAGTTACTTGGGAATGGGCATACAGCCGCCTGAACCTTCATGGGGGCGTATGTTATTTGAGGCGCAGGCGTGGTTTTTCAACGCGCCATGGTGCGCCATCGCGCCCGGCGTTTTTATAATGCTGACGGTTATCGCTTTTCATCTGTTAGGCGAAGGGCTTCGCAAAAGGTTTGGGGGCTGAAATGGCGCGTTTATTGGAAGTGAATAACCTGACCGCGGGGGTAAAAAAAGACGGAAAAATATACCGGATACTCAACGGAGTAAGTTTTTCAATTGACGAGGGAGAAATTGTCGGGCTTGCCGGAGAATCGGGCTGCGGAAAGAGCATGACCGCGTTATCAATTCCAAACCTTCTGCCACAAGGTATAAAAATCCTTGGCGGCGAAATAATTTTAAATAACATACCGCTTACTTCCATGAGCGAGAAAGAACTAAGCTACATAAGAGGAAAGGAAATATCGGTAATTTTTCAGGATATAAGGCAGTCTCTTAACCCATTGATGAGAGTCGGCGGGCAAATTACGGAAATGCTTGAGCTTGCCGGCAGTACGGATAACGAGGCGAACAAGTCTCAAGCGCTTGAAACGCTTGCCTCTCTGGGCTTTGAAGAGCCGGAAAAAATATTCGACGCTTTTCCTCACCAGCTTTCAGGCGGGATGTGCCAGCGCGTAATGACCGCAATAGCGGTAATCCGCCGCCCGCGCCTCTTGTTAGCTGACGAGCCGTCCAGCGCGCTTGACATGGAAAGCCAACAGCACATTCTTTCCCTGTTAACCGAAATGAACCGAAAATATAAAACTTCCGTTTTAATTATTTCGCACGATCTTTCGATAATAAGGCGATTTTGCAGCCGCTTTCTTGTAATGTACGCCGGAAGAATAATTGAGGAAGGGCAAGCCGGAACGTTCTTCTCTCCCCTTCACCCGTATACAAACGCTCTTATAAAAACAATTCCCGAAAAAGACAAACGCGGAAAAAAATTAGACAGTATTCACGGTAAAGTTCCGTCGGTATATGATAAATTTTCAGGCTGTCCTTTCGCGCCCCGTTGTATGAAAGCCCAAAGTATCTGCACGCAAAGCTTCCCTCCCGAAAAAGAAATTAACGGCGCGAAAGTTCACTGCTATTTTCCGCTGACAGGAGACTCCAATGGCTGATACTCCCCTGCTTTCAATCCGTAATCTTTCAAGCTCCTACACCAGCCGCAGGTTCGGTCTTTTTGGAAAGAAAGAAATAAAACCCGTCCTTAACAACATAAATCTTGAATTGCGTTCAGGCGAAATTTTCGGGCTTACCGGTAAATCCGGCTGCGGCAAAACAACTCTGGCACGCTGCATTTTGGGTCTTATTGACTATGAGGGAGAAATTTTGCTTGACGGGCAAAGACAGGAAAAACCGCCGCCGATTCAAATGGTTTTTCAGGAGACGGGCGCGTCGCTGAACCCCTGCAAAAATATCGGCTGGCTTATGGAAGAGCCGCTTATTATTCACAGGATAGGGAACAAAAAAGAACGCGGGCGCAAAATTGACAGAATGCTATTGCGAGTAGGACTTGATCCGTCTTACAAAACGCGCCGTGTTCATGAGTTAAGCGGCGGACAAAAACAGCGCGTCTGCATAGCCCGCGCCCTGATTCTCTCCCCGCGCCTTTTAATCGCAGATGAGGCGATCAGTTCCCTTGACGTATCGGCGGGCGCGCAGATACTCAACCTTTTCAGGGAATTGCATAAAAGTATGGATCTGACCATTCTCTTTATTTCACATAACAAGGACGCCGTGGAGTACCTTTGCGACAGAATGGCGGTTATGGAGAATGGTTGCTGTAAATAATTTTATCAAGAATTTTAACCACGAACCACACGAACATCACGAACTTATACCACATAGCTTGTCGCCGTTCGTATTGGTTCGTGTGGTTCGTGGTAGAATATTTTTATTTCTCCCCTTGACAAAACCCCTAAAAAACGGAAAATAATCATAATTCACCTTAAATAAGGAAAAATTATGAAAAGCAGAAAAATGTCATGTCGATTTGCGCTTGTGTTGGCGTTAATCGCTATCTTGTCATCTTGTTCAAAGGCGGATGATGCAGATAATTTTAGAGCCGCGCCTGTAGACGGCGGAAAGTATTTGAAGATTACCCGATATGACGGGAAAAAACAAACAATACACATTCCTTCTAAATTACACTGTATAACTGTTACCGAGATAGGGGATAATGTATTCTATGGAAGCGACATACTCAAAGTAACTATACCGAACAGTATTACCGCTATTGGGAATGGAGCTTTTCGCGGCTGCGAAAACATTTTCGGCATAATAATACCAAGCAGTGTTACAAGTATTGGGGATGACGCTTTCAGAGGCTGTGTAAACATTACCAAGATAATCATACCAAATAAAATTACCGCTATTGCAAACGGGACTTTTCGCGGCTGTGAAAAACTTGTCAGTATAACCATACCGATCAGCGTTACAAACATTGGAAATGACGCTTTTAACGGCTGTATCGCTCTTACAGATATAACTTTACCAAACACCGTTACCGAGATTGGAGAAAATGCCTTTGCCAACACTACTCTTACCGATATAACAATACCGGCGGGCGTTACCGCTATTGGGGATGCGGCTTTTGCTTACAGCGGACTTACGAACATAACTATACCTGACACCGTTACAAGCATTGGGATTGGCTCTTTTTATGAATGTACTAAACTTACAAACGTAACTATATCAAACAGCGTCACAAACATCGGAAGCGCGGCTTTTCGCAACTGTACCGCTCTTACAAGCATAACTATACCAAGCGGCGTTACAAACATTGGGGATCTGGTTTTTTTCAACTGCGCCGGACTTACCAGCGTAACATTTGAAGCCGAGATTCCCGCAAACAATATCGGCAGTCCTTATACTTCTCTATTCCCCGGTGATTTGCGTAATAAATATTTAGCCGGAGGCATAGGAACATACACAAGACCGAACGGCGATACTTATACTTGGACAAAACAGTAGAAAAACAAGAATTTTACCACGAACTTTTATCACATATCTTATGGCTGTTCGTGACGGTTTATATTGGTTCGCGGTAGATTTTTTATTTTTTATTATTTTTATTCAGATACTGGCTGAATACTTTATCTTCTTTGCAGATATGATTGATCCACCATTTTTTAAGAAAATCCAAAAACTCCTGAGGGTCTTTATTCCAAATGCTGTTTTTACTGGTATGAGACAGCGATTGTGTCAATTCTTCGTGTAATTTATGATGTTTTTCTATATCGGGGTAGCCGCATTTTCTAAGAAAATCTTCTTCGATCTCAAAATGAATGCGGGTATATTCGATAACCATGCCTATAACGGGGCGCAGCATTTCATTGCCATGCTTGTTCTGTATTGCGTAACAGAGGGAATTGATAGTGGAAACAATCCCGCGGTGCTGTTCATCAACAATAGGTATTCCCAAATTGAACGACGAGTCCCAGACAATAAGAATATTGTGATTCAACATACTAATCCAAGCGTCGTTTGCGGTTAATTTATCGGTCATGTTTCCTCCGGTGCTTTAAGAGTAAACCTCTTGTCAGCGTATGTCAAGTGGAAAAAAATTAGTTGTTTTTATTATATGATATTAAATCAATTCCTAAAACTGTGAATAGGCGCGGGAATTCGTCCGCCTCGGTTGATAAACGCGTCGCTCTTCGCGCTGTTAACTGCCATTATGGGAGAGCCTCCCAGCAAGCCGCCGAATTCCGCCCACTGTCCGGCTTTTTTGCCGGGAACGGGAATTACGCGCACCGCGGTTGTTTTATTGTTCACCATGCCGATTGCCATTTCATCGGCGATAATTGCGGCGATTGTCGCGGGTGTCGTGTCGCCGGGAAGCGGAATCATGTCCAGACCTACGGAGCAGACGCAAGTCATAGCTTCTAGTTTATCTAATGAGATCGTGCCGTTTTTTACAGCCGCCACCATACCTTCGTCCTCAGAGACGGGGATAAACGCGCCGGAAAAGCCGCCTACATGGGTAGACGCCATTACGCCGCCTTTTTTTACCATGTCGGTTAACATCGCAAGTGCCGCGGTTGTGCCGTGTGTTCCGGCGGCTTCAAGACCCATTTCTTCAAGTATCCGCGCTACAGAGTCGCCTACCGCGGGAGTCGGCGCAAGGGAAAGGTCTAAAATGCCGAAGGGGACTCCTATGCGGTTAGCGGCTTCCATGCCTACAAGCTGACCCATGCGGGTTATTTTAAAAGCTGTTTTTTTGATAGTGTCGGCTAACGCGTCAAAAGTCATTTCGCGGCAGTTTTCAATGGCGGCTTTTATTACGCCGGGTCCCGATACTCCCACGTTAAGAACGCTCTCCGCCTCTCCTACCCCATGAAACGCGCCCGCCATGAAAGGATTGTCTTCCGGCGCATTACAGAAAACAACCAGCTTTGCGCAGCCGATACCGTCTTTATCCGCGGTGGCTTCCGCCGTTTTTTTAATTATTTCGCCCATTAGGCGCACCGCGTCCATGTTAATGCCGCTCTTTGTCGCCGCGACATTGACAGAAGCGCAGACTTGAGCGGTTTGCGAAAGAGCGTCCGGCAGGGAGCGGATAAGTTTTTCATCGCCTGAAGAAATCCCTTTTTGAACAAGAGCGGAAAAGCCGCCGATAAAATCAACGCCGAGTTCTTTCGCTACGGAATCCAGAGTTTTAGCGAAAGGCGTATAGTCCTTATCTTCGCAAGAGGCGGCGACAAGGGCTATCGGCGTAACGGATATGCGCTTGTTTATGATTGGAATACCGTATTCGGTCTCAATATCACAGCCTGTTTTTACAAGCGAACCCGCGACGCGTAAAAGTTTCTCTCGTATTTTTTTCCGCGTCGCATCTCCCGTTGATCCTATGCAATCCAAGAGAGAGACGCCAAGCGTTATCGCGCGTATGTCCAGCTTATAGCGCATAAACATATCTACGGTTTCTTTTATTTCAAACGGTGTAAATAACATTTTAAATCCTGTGCATGGTGGAAAAAACTTTTTCGTGCATCAGGCTGATGCTTACGTTCAGCGTATCCCCTAACGCGGCAAGTTCTTTTTTTATCTCTTCAAGCGCTTTTGAGCAGGAGCCGAGACTTACCATCATCATCATTACAAAGTTGCCGCTTAAAACTGTCTGCGATATGTCTTCAATATTTATACCGCGTTCCGCCAAGAACGCGGATACTTTCGCTATTATCCCGACTTTATCGGTTCCTACAACTGTAATTATCGCGTTCATAAACTTCTTAATATCCTTTCCGCCTCGGCTTTTCCCGAATAATTGGGGTTGCGGTTTACCAATTCCTGTAAATAGCGTTTCGCGTCGGCGTTCTGTCCGAGCGATATGCAGGTCATTCCAAGTTCGTACATGGCGTCCCAGTTATCGGGGGTTAAGCGTAATACGGCTTGGTAAGCGTTCTGCGCTTTTTGAAGATCGCCCGCTCCCGTGTAAGCGCGCGCAAGATTTAAACGCACTACAGGATCATTTTGCTTTACATTCAAAGCGCGTTCATAATGATTAATGCTGGAAAACCAATTTTCCTGCTTAGCGTATACCGCGCCTAAATTGTTGTTAACCTCAAAATTGGTCGGTTCGGCTGAGTACGCTTCGTTAAGATATGAAATAGCTTCGGAAACATTTCCTTTGGCAAGGAAAATACTGCCAAGGTTAATTCTGGGACGCGCGTATTTTGCGTCCAAAGACGCGGCTTTTTTGTACGCCGCGATAGCCTGATCAGACGCGTTCATCGCCTCGCACGCAAGCCCCAAAGTATACACATAAACGGCGTTGTTGGGACTGGCATCTACAGCCATTTTCGCGTAACTAAGCGCTTCAGTATTTTTTTTAAGCTCCAGTTTTACTACCGCCATATTGTAATTTGTCTGCGGGTCTGAAGCGTTTAATTTTATCGCTCTTGAAAAAATATTTTCCGCTTCCGTAAAGTTATTCGCCTGACTGTACGCGGCGGCTAATTCGCACATCGTGTTAAAATCATTTTGATTCGTCTGTAACGCGCTTGTAAAAGATTTAATCGCTCCCTGTGTGTCTCCCTTTGCCAAAAGAAGTCTGCCAATCTCGCGGTGCGCGGCTGAATAATCGGCTTTTACGGCGACAGCCTGCCTGTACGCGGCAATCGCGTCGTCAGTTCGGTTTAACGCGCGCAAAGTTCCGCCAAGGTTGTACCATGAAGGTTCATAGCCGGGATTTATTCTTGTCGCCGACTGGAAATTGTCTCTGGCTTCCGAATAACGCTTCGCTATAAACAACACCCTTCCCAAATCATGGAAGTACATGGCGTTTGAAGAATCAAGACGCGTCGCCTCTCTGAATTCGTTTATCGCTTTATCATTCTGACTGGCGTCGCGCGCGACACGCCCAACGACATAATGCGGCAGAGCCTGAGTCGCGTCCGTCGCTATAGCTTCGTTTGCCAACTGCAGCGCGTTGTTAGTCGCTTCCTTTCCATTAGCGGAATTCGCGTTTTTCGCGCCGTAATCATAATAAGCGTCAGCCATTTCAGATAACTTTTGCGCATCAAAACGCGATTCGCCGGGCGGAAGCATTTTTTTTGCGTCGTTAAATAACTGCACCGCGCCCGGATAATTATCGGAGGCAAGTTTCGCCTTGCCGTCCGCGACAAGATTATTTACCTTACGCATGAGTTCCTGCATCTCGCGGCTTGCCTTAGCGAGTTCTTCGTCCTGCGCTTTTTTCCGCGCCGCTTCCGCTTCGGCTGCAGCTCTACGCTCCGCGGCGGCTTCCGCTTCCGCCGCCGCTTTTGAATTCGCCGTCGAATCGTTGTTTACGTTAACCCTTTGCATATTGGAAACCATTGCGGCGTTTTGCCGCTGTTGTTCCTCAAGAAATCTGCGCTGGGCTTCGATTAACGCTTCCGTTCCATTGCTGTTACTGTGATCCATACTCAGTATGGCGCGTTGAAGCGCAAGGGCTTCTTCATCATCGGGGTCGTCTATTAAAAGACCGTCGAGAAGATTTAACGCTCTTTCATATTCCCCGTTTTGAGCGTAATTAGACGCAAGTTTTATCGTGTTAATTCTTCTTTTTTCCACAGCGCTGGTTCTTACAGAGCCGGACATTTTTTTATCGCTGTTACGTCCACGCGTCAGGAAAAATATTAACCCTGTAACAAGCAGAACAAGTAAAACTCCGCCCGATATTAAAAGTATTTTTTGTTTTCGCGACATTTATATTCCTCCCAATTTTTATATTTTGCTAGTCAAGCACGAATTCACCTTCATAGTTTTCGACGCTTTCCGTGCCGGAAGAAAGTCCCTTACCGGAAGACGCGCCCGATTGCAGAGAAGCGGATACTGAATCTAAAAGTTTTTGCCTTTCTTCGGCAAGACGGCGCGCTTCTTCTTCCGCCAACTGTCTTTTCACTTCCGCCGCCGCTATTTCCATGCGGATTAAATTTATCAACTGTTCAATTTTAGCGCGCTGAGGAGAACGCGGTTCCAATCGTAAATATTGTTCATAATCTGAAACAGCGTTTTTTAAATTTCCCGTTTTAATACGGGCGTTTGCCCTGCCGAGATACGCGCTTGCATATCCCATATCAAGACCGATCGCCTGAGTATAGTACTGCTCGGCTGTCTCTGTATTTCCCGTTTGAAAATATACATTTCCAAGATTATTCGCGACATTTGCGGAAAGTCTTCCCGCCATCGGTAAAACCCGTCTGTAAACGGTAATGGCTTCTTCTGTCCTGCCAAGCTGTTCATATACAAGACCTAAATAAATATATGTTACAGGATTAGCGGGATCATAAGAAATAGCCTGCATGAGAAAGCCCTCTGCCTGGGCGGGCTTATTCTGCATCAACATTTCCTCGCCCTTCGCGAAGCTCGACTGCCCATAACAAAGACCGGCAAAAAATAACAACACCCAAATCATTGCAATTTTTTTTGTCATTTTTCCTTCCTATATTCAATATAATATATTAATATTGATAATATATCATATATTATCGGTAAAAAAGGACTTTCTATTGAAAATACTGTGTATTTCCGACCAAGTTGATACCCAAGTCTATTCTCCACGCATAAAAGAGCGTTTTGGGGACGTTGATTTTATCCTTTCCGCCGGCGATTTACCCCTGGATTACCTTGATTTTATCATTTCTAACCTAAATAAACCGCTTTTTTTCATTTTTGGCAACCACCATACCGAGGAATTGAACAATTACAAAAAACGATGGGATACGCCCCTGTATCAGGGAATTAAGGAATATTTAGGATGCGGGGCTATATATCTGGGAACCAAGGTAAAAAAAGAAGGCGATTTTATCGTGGCGGGGTTCGGCGGGTCTATGCGATACAATAACGGTCCCAATCAATATACCAATTTTGAAATGTATATGGAGATTTTTAAAATAATTCCAAGGCTTCTTTGGAACCGTCTTGTACACGGTCGCTTTCTTGACGTGCTTTTGACCCACTCTCCGCCCAAGGGTATTCACGATAAGAACGACAAATGCCATAACGGGTTTAAATCGTTTTTATGGTTTATGAAAGTATTTAAACCTAAATACCTTGTTCACGGTCATATTCATCTATATGATTTAAATGATGTTCGAAGCACAAAATGGAATAACACAACAGTTGTTAACGCCTTTAGCCACTATATTATAGATTTGGGAGATAAAAATGGCAATTGACGCAATCACACAGCAAACTTACGCTGATTTTTCCCGCGCTAGGGGAAAGGCGATGTTATCTCAGATACAGAATTTTTTAAATACTGACAGAGATAAATTGCTTTCTTTTAATGATGTTAAGGGAATTTTAAAACCAAAAAACGAAGTATACATGGGAAGCCAGACAGTGCCGATAAAAATGATTGTCGGAAGCGAAGGACGTTACCACGACTTTAACAAATATTTTCTTCCGCGCAAGGAACATTTGCGCCACCGCTGGCAAAGAGTTGACGAAGCGCACATAAAAGACATTATTCTCCCCCCGATTCTTTTATACGAAATAGGCGGAGTGTATTTTGTACGCGACGGAAACCACCGCGTGTCCGTTGCGAAAATGCAGGGGGTGGAATTTATCGACGCCGAGGTTATCAGTCTTACGACAGAGATGAATATAAACCCGTCCATGACCACGGACGAGTTAACGGCGGAGCTTATTGAGTACGAAAAAAATATTTTCTATACCGAAACATTATTCGGCGATTTAACGGATCATTGGGATATGAATTTCAGCGCTCCCGGTCGTTATGACGTTATTTACAACCATATACTTGTGCATAAATACTATTTAAACGAGGACATTGAGGAAGAAATACATTTTAACAACGCCCTTGTATCATGGTACAATAATGTATATAATCCTGTTATAAAGATAATCAGGGAACAGTGGTTACTAGCGAATTTTCCCGGAAGAACGGAAGCCGATCTTTATGTATGGATAATAAAGCACTGGGATTTCTTAAAAAAGAAATACGGCACATATTCGCTCAACAAAGCGGCTGGAGACTTTTCCAGAAAATACGGACAAAGCCACGGGAAATTTTTAAGGGTTTTAGGGTTGTTAGTTGATAGGGTATTTCACAAAAAGCGTTAAGAGGTTAATGCTTTGCATTACCCATTGATACTTTTCCTTTTTATGTTATATAATATAGACAAGGAGAATAAAATTATGTCGGACATGGTTTTAGATGTTCAAACATTACCGGAAATGATTTTCTCTAGAATTTCTACCGGAAAAGTGAATTTCCATGAAGAAAACGGTTCTATAATTTTAACTCCCGTTATTGAGAAAAAACGAAATTTTGACGTTTTATTTGGTATGTTTTCTGACGGAAAAATATCATCTGAAGAATATATGAAAGAAAAACAACTCGAAAAGGAACTGGAAAGTTGAATCTGTTTGTATTAGACGCATGCGCTCTCTTGTCTGTGTTGGCAATGGAAAAAGGAGCGGATAATATACGAGATTTATTTCAAAAAACAGTTGATAATCAAGCGTTATTAATAATGAATAAATTTAATTTTCTTGAAGTCTATTACAAGATTTATAAAGCCTATGGAAAAACAGAAGCGGATAATTTGCTTAAAACAATAGAACAAATGCCAATAACGATAAAAGATATATTAACCAATGAAATATTTAAAGAAGCCGGAAGGCTAAAATCGAAATATAAATTATCTCTGGCTGATTCAATTGCCATTGCTGAAAGCATAATAAACAAAGGGTCATTAGTTACTGCTGATCATCATGAAATTGAACCTATTGAAATCGCTGAAAAAATAAATGTTACATGGTTTAGATAAATATTCGTTATATTTATCGCCGTCAATTTCTTGACGGCGCTGCTTTCCGCGCGCTTGCCTTCTGGTCGGTTCGATTTTGGTCTAGCCATGATAATTCTCCTTTTCATTTGTTATCTGCTCATACGAGCGTTCTTATAAAAAAACAGGTAACAAAGTTTTATTTTTTTGTTACCTGTTTTTTTTCATTGTTACTGCTTCGTCCATGTATCGCTGTTTGCTTCTCTAGTATATGTTCCTATTCCTCCTTCTGCTGCAAGGTACTTGTCGTGCAAGTCGCCGTCGAATGGTGGATTCCTCCACAGACCTAAATCACTCCCAAAATTACCGGAAGAAATTGTGCCTTGAAATGTTACGCTGGTAAGGCTGGTGCAACCGTAAAAAGCATACTCCCCCAATACTGTAACGTTGCTTGGTATTATTATACTGGTAAGGCTGGTACAACCCCCAAAAGCTCCTTTTATATCCAGTCTGTCTCCTCCTTCAATAATGGAAACACTATTCCCTATGGTTACGTTGGCAAGGCCGGTACAATCGGAAAAAGCTCCGCCACCAATACTGGTAACGCTGTTCGGTATTATTATACCGGTAAGACCGATACAACCTTTAAAAGCTTCAGTCCCAATGCCGGTAACGCTGTTTCCCATGTTTAAGTTTTTAAGTCCGGCGCAATTGTTAAATGCTCCACGACCAATGTCGGTAATACCGTTTCCTATGGTTACGTTTGTAAGTCCGGTGCAATCTTCAAAAGCCCCATTCCCAATGCTGGCGCCGTTCTGTATGGTTACACTTGTAAGTTTGGTACAATGGGAAAAAGCAATATTACCAATATTGGTAACGCCTTCTTTCCCTATTATGGTTACGCTGGTAAGGTTGGTACAGTCTTGAAAAGCGCCTTTACTAAGAAAACCTCTTTCAGTTCCAAGGTCGGTAATACCGTTTCCTATGGTTACGCTTGTAAGTCCGGTGCAATCGGAAAAAGTACCGCCTTTAATGACGGTAACATTGTCCGGTATATTTATGCTGGTAAGTTTGGCGCATCCTTTAAAAGTATCATCTCCATAAATGACGGTAACGCTTTTGGATATGGTTACACTTGCAAGGTTGGTACAACCTTCAAAAGTACCTCCTTGAATGTTGTCAGCATTGTCGGGATAGATTATGCCGGTGAGGTTGGTGCAACCGTGAAATAGACCAATACCCATCATGCCTGTACTGCCGGAAAGATCAAGACTGACGTATTTGTTTGGGTTTTCTTTTAGTATGGTCCCAATGCTTTTCCAATCCCAGCCGTAAATGAAAGATTCAACCTTCAGCTTAACGTTATAAGCGGTATCGGGGGTATTGCTTGATTGTGTTGATAACCATTTTTCAAAAGCTTCAATATCGGTAAATCCACTTTCATAATTGCCGCCTGCTTCCTCCTTTGTATTGTCTTTGTCCTTAGAAAAATCATCGCAAGCGGTCATTAAGAACCCGATTATTACAATCAGCGCAATAATCCCTAACACTTTGAATGTGTTTTTCATTTAATACTCCTTTTGTTTATTTTTACTGCCCTAAGGACAGATCTTTCCCGTGAAAGTAACTGCAGAGGAAAATGGTAAAATTTTTTTGATAAGTTTCTTCTATATAAGAGAGAGAGAGAGAGAGAGAGAGAGAGAGAGAGAGAGAGAGAGAGAGAGAGAGAGAATTTGAATTCACGTTAGGTAACAATGTATCGTAATAGTGAGTGTTTGTCAGGCTCATAGTGAGTAAAATAATATATTTCTGCATAAGTTACAAGTATTTTATCTAACTTTTTTATTATAACAAAAAGCAAAAAAATGTCATTTTTAGGCTTTTTATTTATCAGTTTGCGGTTTTTCGTATTTACGCGCTACAAAGAAAATTGTCATCCCAAGTATTACAATAACTATCGAAACTATTAACTGAAAAATCATATTACCCCCCATTATTGCCGATAAATCCCGTTCTTGCAAGCCTTTTTTGATAAACCATCTTGTGTAAAGCGGTATTTTATCTTTCCCTGGCTACTTGTATATGGCATTAAAACGACGCATACTCTATTTTGAAAGGAAAAAGGTACAAAATGGCGGTTTTATCGATACAGTCTCATGTGGTTTACGGGTACGCCGGGAATACGGCGGCGGTTTTCCCTTTACAGCGGCTTGGACGCGAAGTTTGGGCGATTAACACGGTCGAGTTTTCCAACCATACAGGCTACGGCTCGTGGAAAGGGAAAGTCTTAGGCGCGGAATTGGCGGCGGAACTTGTTACAGGGCTTGAAGAACGGAACGCGCTTAACCGCTGCGAGGCGGTGCTTTCAGGCTATTTGGGCGACGCTTCCGTAGCCATGGCTATCGCGGACGCGGTTAAAAAAGTGCGAAGCCAATCACCCGGCGCGCTTTACACCTGCGATCCTGTAATGGGCGACGTGGGGCGGGGTTTTTATGTAAAACCCGATATTCCCGATATTTTTAAAAAGGAGCTTATACCTCTTGCGGATATTGTTACTCCGAACCAGTTTGAGCTTGAGGCTATAACGGGATTAAATACGCAAAATTTAGACGATGCGCTAAAAGCGGTAAAACTCCTGCATGAAATGGGTCCTTCAATTATACTTGTGACAAGCTACAAGGAAAAAGAAGGCGAGCTTTCTATGATCGCCTCTGCTTCGGATAAAAAAGAAATATATAAAATTACAACTCCCGAACTGCCGCTCGGCAAGGGCGTGGCGGGCACAGGGGACATGACCACGGCGGTATTTTTATCAAGGTATTTGGAGACTAAAGACCTTAAAAAAACTCTGGAACTTTGCACCGCCTCTGTTTTCGGCATTTTAGACGCCAGTTTTAAAGCGGCGGATAAAAATGAAAAATTGATAGAGCTTAAAATCATCGATACACAGCAGGAGCTTGTCTCTCCTTCCAATTCATTTAAGGCGGAAAAAATAACCGCGTGAAATCAAATGAAGGTAAAAGCATGACAACGCCTGAATGGGCAAAACACAGTCCATACGATCGTTATTTTGATTTTATCGCCCCTAACGCCGACCGTTACGCGATTTTGACAAAGCAAATATCGGCGATTAAGTTTAATTCAACCGTAATTAACGTAGAGGGAAACAACCATATTTTTGTTTTCCCTGCGGGACAAAAGTCCCTTCGCTCGGCAAGAGGTGTTTTTCCGTTCAGCGGCTCAGATCCGTATCTTTTTTCCGCTCATTACGACCGTGTAGCGGGCAGTCCGGGAGCGAATGACAACAGTATCGCCGTATTTCATCTGCTGAGTGCCGCCCTAGCTCTCGCGCAAAAAGGGATTGACCGCTGGTTAATTGTTTTTACGGACAAGGAAGAGTTAACCGCAGGCGAAAGTTTTGAAAAGCAAGGCTCTTTTACTCTGGCGAAAAAAATAAAAAGCTGGGGGCTTGAAAAAGCAAAAATATTTAACTTTGATGCGTGCGGCACAGGAAAAGTATTTATTATTTCCACTACAACAGACCTGATATTGAAAACATCGGGACAGAACAGCCTCCGCCCGAATATTCGCAAAGTAATAAAAAATATTGCGTCCTTGCGTGATCACGCTCTTGAAACAGCCCAAAAACTACGGCTGGAAAGGGTACTGCTCGCTCCCACTCCGTTTTCCGACGACGTCGGTTTTTTACGCGCCGGGCTTGCCGCCCAAACGGTCACCATGCTCCCCGCCAATGAAGCCAATCAATACGAAGCACTGTTACGCGATCGCCCCGATTTTGGAAACTTAATCATCTCAGGCGAAGTCAAAGCACCCGCCGAATACCGCCGTCTGCCCGAAACATGGCGCAGTTTGAATAACGCGCAGGATACTTCCTCACGCCTGACGCCTGAATATTTTAATACGTTTGTAAATTTTGTTGTGGGACTGTGCACGGGGAAATAAAAAAATGAGCAGGAAGGCTGGTTAACAACCAACCTATCCCTGCTCTCTACTCTTTTTTTAAATTAATTTTTTGTCACTTCAACCCAGTCATAGGGGACGTCTTTATCAAAACTATAAGGAAGAGCGGCGCCTGAGTCCTGACCGTTCTTGGTGGCGATGGCGTAAGTGCTGAATTTTATAGTCTTGCCGTTGACCTCAACTATGGTGTAGCTCGGAATATACGGCTGAACAAAAGCAGCATTTGAGACGGGCAAATTACCTGCCATGTAGCTTGTACTGCCGAATAAAGTAGCGTTACCGTTGGCGTCTGTGCCTAAATACGGATAACTTGCGTTATTTTTTTGATACAGACTATTGGCATATTTAAAATAAGGATCCGAACTTACCGCGTAATATTTCAGTCCGCTTCCGGTTGTAAAAGTGAGATAAATGGGATTCTTGATATCGCCGGGAGAGAAGCTTATCTCGTGACCGCCTCGCGTTTTATCCGGCAAGGAGACTTTGCCGTCGTCCATGCCTTTTAACGGATAACTGCGGGCGTATACATGGTCATGTCCGGCAAGTACAAAGTCAACGTCTTCCTCGGACATAAGCGTTTCAAAACCGGCTTCTACATAGTACTGAATATCAGTGTCGGCGCAATGGTCGGCGACGCTGGCTGTCGATTTGTGATGCTGAACAATAAGCCAGTCATATTTCGGATGAGCGATTTTAGCCGCTTTGATTGTATTTCTGAAATAGTCTATGTATGTTGCGGCTGCGTTTTTGCTGCCCGGACTTGAAGCGGAATTCAGCACTACAAAAAGAATGTTGTTATAAAGGTAAAAATAGTTTCCTATCTGACCTGTGTTTGTTCCCGGATATTGCTCGTTGGGCAGATTGTAGTGATAGTTAAACAAAACATTCGTATCGTGGTTGCCTACGACAGGGGCAAAAGGAAGATTCCTAATTCCGTCCGGAGCGAATAAATTTGCGTATTGCGTTTCATTACTGGAAGTATCAACCTGATCTCCACCGCTTGCGATAAAACTAACGCCTTTGCTCATAATGATACCCATTGTTTCCTTCCAGCCTGCGGCGGTAGTAACATTGGTAGCGGGATAACGGCTGTCTTTGTCAACATTACCTGTGGTAAGCTGGGGGTCTGCTATTACGGCAAACTTGAAAAGACCGGTCTCGGCGGGAACCGCAAAATCGTATATTTCGCTCCAGTTAGTTCCGTCGCTGGACACCGCGTACTGGTAACTTGAACCCGGCTTTAATCCTGTTACCGTAGCCTTATGCTGGGTATAGCTTGTTCCCGCAGTCGCCACATTTCCGTCTACTTCTATTAATTCTTTTCCCGCGGTGAAGGTTCCTCTGACAAACCTTACTTGTGCAGCCTTACCTGAAATGCCGCTTGAAGAATACCAATTAATTTTAAGTTCCTTTGTGGTATCTCCCGGCGTCATACCAAGAGTTAACACATCAGCGTTTGAAGAAACTCCCCAACTAATCGCGTTTGGTCCTGAAATAAAATTTATCTCTAATTCACTCGCCGCATTTATAATTAATAGTCCGGCGGAAAAACCGGTTGCCGCGTTCCAGCCGTTCGCTGCCGCAACGTCAAAGGTTACGGCGTATTTTCCGGCATTAACGGGAAGCGTTGTACTTTTTGCGTAGTTTGTCTCATCGACTCCTTCATAATAAACTGTCACCGCGCCGCTTGATTTGCCTGATTTAGGCGTTACAGTTATAGCTGTAACATTACCCGCGGTCTGGTTAAAACTGCCGCTAATGTCGTAATCGCTGGCTATGGGAGTTGATTTGCTTGGGTCGCCTATGATCAAAGTTCCGGCGGAAAGTCCGGTCGCGGAAAGCCAATCGTCCGCCGCCGCCACATCAAAGGTTACGGCGTAGGTTCCCGCAGCAATTGGGAATGTCTGGTTTTTGGCATAAACAGTACCGTCGGTTCCTTCATAATAAACAGTTACCGCGCCGCCTGATTTACCTGCTTTCGGCGTTATGGTTACGGCGATAACATTACCAGCTGTCTGATTCAGATTGCCAATGTCATAGTCTGTAGCTTTTGGCGTTTGGGGACCATTCTGTACGTTTGTCTCTGTCTGCGCGTTTCCTGTTCCGCCAACATCATCTCCGGAACACGCCCCAGTAACTATTGCAAAAACCGCCGCCAAAAAAAGCGCAGTTAGCTGCAATACCGATTGTTTTTTAAGTTTCTTAAACAACATAATATCCTCCTTGTTGTTTTGATAACGAAAAAATAAAAACAAAATGTTAGGTGAAAACAAAAAGAGTATTATTCTTTGGTTAATTTCTAATGTTATGTGATAATAATTTTAAGAATTAAAAAATATTTCTATGTTAAATAATTTTTAAATTTGTTAGAAATCAGTAAACCCGATTGTTATGTAAAAAAAATTTATTATTATCAAACGCAAGGAGATAAAAAATGAGAAACAAGATTTTTTCACTTATGTTATTTTTGTCGATTATTACGATTTCCGGAGTGTGGGCGCAGAATCTGCCCTCCTTCCCTATCGCCCCCGGCACTGCATCAAAACATACATGGGCGTCAAGTATTTGGACATCGCCTCAAAGCGCAACTACAGAGGGAAGATTTCGCAGTAACGCGGACGACTTTATCCGCCCGGACGCTTATACCGGAGTAAAATTTAACAAATGGTTTGGAATGACGTCCTTTCTATGGGCTGGAGAAGAAAACTCAGGCGAGATGATCGCGACTCTCGGTTTAGCGACTAAAACAGACAATGTGTATATTGGAGCGCTCTATACCGGCAATATGTGGACAAATATGCAGATTAACAACTACACCGAAGAAGAGCCGACAACGACGCCGATAGGAGGCGTTACGGGCAAAACTTACAATGTCTACAATTCCATCAGCGTTTCAGCGGATCCCGGCAACAATGTAGCCGTTTTATTCGGCTTTGCCGATATGGGATTAAGACTCACCTATCGCACCAATTATCAATCGTTTGAAAAAAACGATATTGCAGCCAGAAAAGGGAATGTAAACCAGTTGTACGATAGTTACCAAATTGACGAGGGTTATATCGCGCCGCAGATTGCGTGGGCAATGGCGAAAGATTTAACCAAGAACGGAATCAAACCCTATGCGGCTGTTGATCTTGTATTCTACCGTGAATTTAAAAAGACAAAAGAAACCGGCGATTCTATTTCCGGCGAAAATATAGCATACTCAAAGAATCGCTTTGATCCGTCTCTTTCCGCAGGTTTGGGAGGCTACACATTTTACAACAAAGACGGTTTTAAAGGATCGTTTGATCTAGACTATGTACTTACATTGAATATTTACGACAACGAATACAGTTATGTGGAAGACGGTAAATACAAAACCGGCAGAATAAAAGGAACATTCAGCGAAAACAGCAATCCTTTTATTGAAGAGTCATTTATATCAAACTCTCTTACTCCTTCGGTCAGCGGTTCATGGAGCAAGGACGCTCTGGCGCTCAAGTTTAAACTTAACCTGCCGTTGACATATTCTGAAACAGAAAAAAATTCTATGGATCTGGATTCTGATAACAAACTTATTCATAAAGGTCAAAGTGAATCAACCGCCGCATTTACCTTCCGTCCAGACATACGGCTTGCAATGCAATACAAGGTCATTCCAAGCCGGCTTACACTGAATGTCGGCGCGCGAGTTCAGGCTACCACTCTTACTCTGGAAACAATTGAACAAAATATCTATGACAACTCAGGTGAAATCACAAGCAAGAAAAAGATACATAGGGATTCGGTTTTAAACTCCGCTACAGGTACTCAATTCATCAGCCGCTTCAATGTCGGTCCTACCCTTAACTTTACGGAAAACGCCTGGGTGGAAGCCACTACCGGAGTTACAAAAGTCTTCGGCGACGCGGCTGTAGACGTATTTGCGCCCGGCGGTCTGTTTTCTTTCGGGAGCATATTGTTCGCGGTTAAATTTTAAATGAACAAAAAAAAGGAGCAGAGCTGACGGATAGCGCCCGCTCGCTCCTGCTCCTTGCTTGCCTTACCGCTCAAAAGCGGTAAGGCTGTTTACTTTTTTTTACTAGTTCTTTGTTACCGTAACCTGATCATACGGAGTGTTTTCATCGAAGCTATAAGGCTGAGAAGAACCATTCTGACCGCTCTTTGTACCGATTGGGTAGGTTTTGAATGTTATACTCTTGCCGTTGACTTCA
>Ga0268262_10001039_pt1 | contig 35409 bp, 42 predicted proteins | sample TergutNc150P3_FD_190354 | JGI IMG/M metagenome (GOLD analysis project Ga0268262, IMG submission 190354) | Nasutitermes corniger P3 segment gut microbial community from laboratory colony in Florida, USA - Nc150 P3 (SPAdes) (version 2) | ecosystem: Host-associated > Arthropoda: Insects >...
ACCTGCGCTTGTAGCCACCGCAAACGCAATCTTATTATTAACGTACCAATTCGTAGCCCCTGTACCTCCACCGCTGTTACATTGCACAAATCCGTCCCTATCCACCGTCCACGTACTACCAATCGCCGCTATGCGATTCGTGCTTTCCATCCTTGCATAATCCGGCAACCACGCAACCTCCGCAGACCACGGGGCGGGGACTTTGCGAGGGGGGGTGTAATAGCAAAAAATATTTAACCCACCGATTGTCTCTATAGATACGGTTTGACCTGCCGATACAGGATAAACATTTTGTATAGTATTGCCACCTGATACTTCTATTGTTTTCACAATGGTTCCATTGATTTTAAGATTACAACTGCTTAATGTTGCCGGATTGCCCACACCTGTAAGCCCATACCAAACAAAACCATTTCTATCCGCAATCCATGTTCCGTTGTTCGCCGATATGCGGTTTATGTTTTCCCTGTGTTCGTAATCCGGCGCGTTCGTCGCGAATTGCGCATCGTCCACATACGCCTTATTCGCCGCGTCGCCGAAGTTTGCCGGATCGTTGACGTTGACTACACGTTGCCCGCTCATGTCTATATTGCCGTTGTTACTTGATATGTACGTGTTGCCGCTATTGTTTACAGAAATACCGTGCGCGTTCCCGTTGCCCGAAGTTACGGTTATGCTCGCCGCGCCGTTTTCAACGTTGACTCTCGCGGTCTTGTCAGTACCGCCTATGTTGGCGACGCTCTTAATCTCAACGGGGGAATTGACTGTTTGTTTTATGTTTGATTGCAGGGAGAGAAAATTGCCGTCCACCACATCAACATTTACGCCCGTGTTTACGCCGTCTATGAAAAGGTAGCGGGCGGTTGTACTCTGTATTGACACAGTAGAAGAATCCATCGGCAAAAAGTAAGACGCCGCGCTCGCCAACGCGCTTAATGTTCGCCTAAATACGAAAATAGATTTTCTGTAGTTTGGGTTTGGCATATTCGCAGGGTCAATAACTATCGTAATAGCAAATAAAGTGTCTATCGGTAACGCCTGAACTATCGGGGCGTTAAACGAATCAATTAGGTTTTGGGTGTCCATACCCATTGCCTCGGCGTTCGAGTTGGTAAAGTGGAATCCGTCTGCCTCTGCCGCCGCCCTGCCGCTATAACTTCTAAGCACGTTATATATAGTCGAGTTGACTGTTACGGTGTGTTCTATTGTCGCCTCCCGAATCTCCACCACGCTTTTCCCGTTCCACGAAATACGCTCGTCATTGGTGATATGTTTGACAAGGTCGTTGACGTGCGTGCCCAAATCGGCAACGCTCGCCTTGTTTCCCAACGCCGTATTCAGCGCCTCGTTCGTAGGCAACGCGGCAAGTTTTTCAGTCAGCGCCGCCGTGATGTTGCTTGCTAACGCGGCGTTTTCAGCGGAGGTAAACGGGCGGTTATTCAATCCGTAGTCATACCCCCAGCCTATTACCGTGCCGCCAACGTCGGCAAAGTTTTTCCACCTCGTTTGACCGCCCGTAAAAGGCGCGGGCGCTCCCTCGTCAGCGGTTACAACGGTATAATCATTTTGCGTCGGGGTGTACGCCTCACCGTTTGCGCGGTAAAATTCCCCCGACGTTATAGCCGCTTGCAATTCGGCGCGTGTCGCGAAGTCGTCTTTTGTCGCGGTCTTGTACACGCGGAAAGCCGCCGCCGAATTGATAGACGAATTGATGAACGATTTATCCGCGAGTTGATTATTTTCCGTCGCTTGCGTCGGTATAACTTTTTGAATATCCTCTACCGCGTCGGGCAAAACGGGAAAATACTCCTCAATGTCTTGAAGCCGCTCGTCTATATCGGTGATATTCCCCTCGGCGGTGGCGACGCGGGTCTTTATCCCCGTTATCTCGTTTGCGTTGGCGGTAATGCGCGTAGATAGCGCCGACTCCGCGCCCGTTGCGCGTGTTACCTCGGCGGTCAATGCGGAGTCAACGGCGGTAATCTCGCCTTGTAACGTCCCCACAGCCGTCACCGCGTCTTTTAGCGTTTGCGTAGACGATACCACGGGCGCGGTAGGCGCGGTGTTATCGACGCTAATCAATGTTTCGCCGTTTGCGGCTGTTACCGATTGTACGCCGTTTGGCGGGACAATTAGCCCGTTAGCGTCGGCGGTTAGGATATTCGGGCTGGTGGTAGATACAAGGTCGGCGGGGTCAATGTTTGCAACACTGCCGTCAATTCCCTCCGCTTTTACGCCGGTGTTGGTGTTGTTGATAAACCAATACTTCGTCCCGTCAACGTCACGGATTTGGGGCGTTGCGCCGTTTGTTCCGCGCATAACTAAAAACGGCTCGGCCTGAACACTGTATTTATTATTGTGCGGCGCTCCACCCGCTACATCTATGATATATAGCGCTCCGTCCCATATTAAGAAATCTTGGGACTTGGGTACGCGGTCGTCGTCGGGAATATAAAACAACGGCGGCGAGAAATCCAAATCTACACTGCTGGCTACAAAGATTAGAGAGCCGTCAACGCCGTCCGCGCCTTTGAGCGACGCTAACCACTCCGCTTGCGTCCCCGTGAACCCTGCGTCCTGCGCGAGTTCAAACGCGGATTTCCCGTCTTGCCCGTCCGCGCCGTCAACTCCGTTTGTGCCATTTGTGCCGTTCGTGCCGTTTGTCCCGTTCGTGCCGGGCGTTCCGGGGTCTCCTTTATTCCCCTTTAGATTCGCCACGCTGGTCTTTACCGTCGCGCCGCCCGAAGCGACAGGGACAAAACCGTTGTCAATGACCTCCGCGAGGGTCTTTTCGGTGAGCTGTGAAATAGACTGATTAGCCATAGTAAGCCTCCTATATTACAATTTTATCGCCGGATTCCAACAAGAGGAAATCTCCGGCTTCGGTTAATAGATAGTTTTCTGTTTGGATAAACTCCGCAAAGACAACAACATTATTTGACGGCATGGTAAATGTATGCGGATTGGTAATCGTCGCGCCGCCGATGGTAAATACCGACAATTCCCAACCTTGCGCGGGTGTCGCCGATACCGTGACGCTTGTCCCGGTCTCATAAAAGCCCGTACCGGTTACTGTGCCGCTACCGGTTATGTTTGCGGTTACGGTGTAACGCGGAGTACCGCCCTCGTTGATTACCCACGCCATGAGAACCGCGTCGAACCATATAATAATAGTACCATCTTCCGACTCAAATCTATTTCTTTCCGCGACAAACCGTATTAGTATGTTGTCGGGATAAATAACGAACCCGCCGCGCGGCGCGTCAAACGCTATAACGCGCCCGTCGTTTGTTACAAACGCCATGATCTCCGGCCAAAACCATACTTCAAGTCCGGGCGGATCGGATATAAAACGACTAAGCGACGAAAAAAATCTTAATAAGTATTCCATCGTTACCCCCTACGCAATAGCGTATTTTCCCAATTTAGTATGTGTCCCCGAATTAATACGACTCTTGTATTCGGGCGAACAGTCTTTTAAGTGGATTATCAATGCGTTATCCACTTCGTCTAACGTATAGTCAACGCCGTATTGTAGACACGAATACAACACGTCGGCGTACTTTCTGTAATCGGGTAAACATACTACTTCTTGTAATTGGTATCGCGCCATTTTAATACCCCTTTCAGCTTGCGTATAACAGCGTTTACAAAATCGATTTCATCAATACCGGCGCGGCGCGTTTTACGCTTTTTGTTTTCGCGTTTCGCTTTGCGCCGCTTCATATCATAGCTTCCGCAACGGCCACGCGGCTATTATCAATACGACAAATACCATAGCCGTAAACCCGATAAGTAAAATGTCGTCTACTTCCATTTACTTTCCCTCCGTACACGCCTTTAATAGCGCTTCAAGTTTTTCAGTATATTCTAAAATATCCACAACGCCCATTACGGGATTACCGTTATACGTCGGGCGCGGCGGTATCGTTACGTTGCAACGCACCGGCACCAGCACGTCACGATATTCAATTTTCGTCACGACTCGCGGGGCGCAACTCGACACCGTGAAAGCGACGCAACACGTAATCAATGTTATTAATTTTGTTTTCATACGTATCATCTTTCTCAATGCTCAATCTAACCGTTTCACGGATAAAAGAGTATTTATCTATTACGTTATTTATCCGCTTTTCGACAACTACCGTATCGACGCGCACCGCTTCAATGGCTTTATTTTGCCGCTCTATTGCGGCGTTCGCGTCGCGGCGTTCAACGCTACACTCCGATAAAGCAAGCTCCAGCCGCGTCACATCGACGGCGTAACGTTTATGTAACCGCGCCAAGCAACATGACATATACACCATCGCCAAGACTAATAGTAGTATGGTCACAGCTAATATTTTATTCGCGGTGCTCATGTCTCGCCCTTTCCTTTAGTGTTGCCGATATATCAACTACTATCTCGCTAATCTTGTTTACCTTATCGTAAAGCGCGGACTGTTCGCTTCTAAGCACCATATTTTCTTTCACGTTGGAAAGCGTTTCGGTTAATTTGTCCATGCGCCGCCGCGTTTCCTCATCATTTGCCTTGTCCGCGCTAATATGTTCGTCTAACCTTTTAACAACATCGTCTAACCTGCCGTTGGTTTCTTTGTTTTGCTGGTCGCGGATCATCCCCCTTTCTTCAATCTCCTTTTTCTCTAACAGTTTGTTTGTTTCAATATTCTGCCTATTAGACTCGGCCAGCGCCTTACCCTCTTTGGATATTTTATTTATCCAAACAATCAAAATAGGCGTAGCGCAAAGCAAGAGCAAGCCAGCGAGCGGAAACCACCCGGTGACGTGCTCAAGTATGCCGGTCGGCACAATGCCCGTTGCTTCGGTCATTGATTGACGCTCCCCGAATCATGATCTTTGTCCGTAGTCCCGCCATAATTCGGAGGGACAACGGGAATTTTTCCCTTGCCCTTGCCCTTTTTCTTTTCGGGGGCAAGGCTTTTGAGCGCGTCCGCCTCGGCATCGCTCAAAATATCTGCCGATGTTCCGCCCGGCGTTGTTACCGGGTCTTTTTTCGCCTCGGCAATGTATATGTCCGTCATTGCTATCCCGCCCCGCGCCTGCTCGATTGTTTTTTCCCGATCAGCGATCCTCTTTTGCGCGTCCTTAACCATGGACTGCGCTTGTTTAATCGTCTGCTCAATAAATTGAGCGTCTTTCGCGTTTTCGGTTTCGTTAGCCGCGAGAACGTTGACCAGCTCTTCCCGTTTTGCTTCAAGTTTTGCTAACATCTTAGACTCCTTTTGATAAAGTGGATAATATTTTTTCTCTAACTCGTTTAATTTCATATCGTGCATATAGTCACCGTGATAAACTCCTTTTCCGATAACGCGCTTTCCGCGCGGCATGGCGCAGTCGTTTAGTACGCACTCATACGGCTCATGCCAGCCCTCAATGACGTTGCCGATCTCCTTATGGTCTTGCCAACACGCAATAACGTCTCCGGCGTGTTGGTCGTAGCCGCGGATTATTATTTGTTTGTACCCCTCGCGGCAATGGCAATGCTCGCCGGTATGCTTATATTCGGGGTGTACCAGCGCCCAATCCGCTTCCGTATATTTCGCGCTTTCGGTGGCGTAAAGACCGCCCGCGCCTTTGAAGTCTTGTATGCGAAATTCTATGCCTCGCGATTCCCAATACAGTTTATTCTCTAAGATTTTATCTTTGCTGTCAAGAAATAACAGCTCTTTGACATAAACTTTTATCCCGCTTTCCTTTATTGTCATAACATTGCTAAAAAAACTTTTGTCACATACAGCGGGAATAAATTCTACACCGTCGCCGTACCCGCCGCAAGTGAAAAGGCGGAAGTTTTTCATCATTGCCTTGCGGTGATAGGTAAAACCAATACGGTCAATCTTATCTTTCCGCTTCACCAGCTCACGATAAAACTCCGCGTCACCCAGCCCGTTAGTCTGCAGCTGAAACCTTTCCTTGTCCGCGCTGTCGATAATATCTAATACTAATTGCGCATTGTTGCCGAATGACATCTCGCCGCCGTGAAGCTCCATCAATATCTCGGCGTTAGGGAAATGTTTATCTCTCCACGCTTTGTATTGGGCGAACGTGAACGCGCATTTATCGCTGTACTTGTCGTTGGGATAACGCGCTTCATATTCCCATAACGGTTGATGGAAACAATAATCACACCGTAGGCCGCACTCTTTGCCTATGGGGTATTCTACGTAGATTTTTTGTTTTTCGGTTGTCATATTATCCTCATTGGAATCGATTGTTTGTTGTGTTCCACGATAAATTTTGCCATGACCCCGACCCGGTACGCTTTTGTATTGTGACATAGCCGTTGCGCTCGAATAAAATCCGCACGGCGTTACCACTGGCACTGTTGCTTCCGTCATAAAAAGTCAGCGTATCGGTTAAAAGTTGGGCGCTTTGGTATGTGGGGTCTTGTATAAGCAACCCCCCGGCGTCCAGATACCCATATTTATTATTGGTTCCATATGCTTGATTGCCGGCAAGAAATTTGGACGACATAGTCGTCCCGCCAAACGGGCATATCTCTAGTATTCCCCCGTTTATCGAGCTGTCGCCCATAAACGCTTGTATCCACCCGCCGCAACGGCCAGCTTGGTCGGTCACACCGAACAGTAGACCGTTGCGATATGATGTATTGTTGGTATCATTTTTTTTGAGTTGCAGGTACTCATTCCCGGTGCCGGAAACCGTCCGTTCAATGGCGAGCGTTCCCGTCATTGAATCCCCCGTCCGCTGTACATAGTCCCCCGACCCCGCCGATGTGCCCAGCCCTAAATCGCTTTTTGTTTGCGCAATAGTTCTCCACGTCGGCGCGGCTGTCGCGCTTGCGCCCGACTTTAGAAATCCGTTGGCGGTAAATGCCGTGCTTGCTATTGTCGTTGTGCCATTGGCGTACATTGCGCCGCCTTGGGTAAGACCGGAGAAGGCCGGCGTTGCCGTTACGGCCGCCCATTGCCCATCGCCTCGGAGGTAGTTACCGCTTCCGGGGGTGCCCGACGCGGATATTTGCCCGACCGGCAACGCGCCCACGCTAAACGCTCCCGATGTTCCGGTGCGATATACGACTCCGGATGTCGTTGCGTTGACTCCTAATCCCCCATTTGCCGCGCCTAATACGCCGGTAATATTATTTGTCGACGCCAAGTCCACCGTGCCCCAATTCGGCGCTCCCGTACCCGATGATTTTAACACATTTCCGCTTGTGCCTAATCCGGTCAGCGAGGCTACGTTGGTAGCCGACGACGCATATACCACTGCGTTGGTAGTAAGGCCGGATATTACCGTCCCGGCTGTAATCCCCAGCGCAGGAGGATTTAAAAGCACCCAATACGTACCATCGTACTCAAACAATCCGACCCAATTTGCAATGTTTGGTATCATTGCTGCGGTCAACGCCGCACCGTTAAAGCGCATATTTATTGCCGCGCCGCCAGCCGCCAGCGTGGTAGGCGTCGCGCTATTGCCGCTCAAAAATTTGACCGCGATTATGTCGCCAACGTTGCGAGTCGTATATCCGCCGTCCGTCGATATTGTTTTTGCCGCCGTGCCTACCGCGGTGTTTGACTCCAAGTAGTGGATCGGCGTCAACGTCGACGAGAGCGTACCCAGCCCGATGTCGTTACGGATACTTGTCGCGCCTTTCGCGGCGCGCCATGATGGCGCACCGGAGCCGCCCGACACCAAGACGTTGCCGGATGTTCCCGCCGCGGTAAAGGCAAGTTGACTTGACGAGTTGCCATATCCGATACCGCCAGCCGTCGCCGTTATTTTAGACGCCGACAACGAGGGGATGTCGGCGTCGACGAGCGCGCCCCAGCTGTACACGCCCGCGCCCGTCCCGCGTAAAACGGTATTTGCGGCTGTCGGGGCAAGGTACGCCGGCGCGCCGTTGGAGTTACTGTTGCGCCCTAATACCCCAATCCCCTGCGCGATTTTGGCCATTGTAACGCCGGTGGTCGTGCTGCTGCTGTCGGCTATTTTGGCGGTCGTAATCGCGTTGTCCGCAATCCCCGCCGTGACCACCGTGCCAAAGCCTAATGTTGTGCCAGATAGGCGTAACACGTGCCCGTCCGTGACCGCCGTTATATCCGCAATATTGCCGGTCGTGTTTGCGCTCCTGCCCAATACCGACAGCCCCGCTGACTGCCTTATCTTTGCGTTGGTTACGGCGTTGTCGGCGATGCCTCCGGTCGCCACTGTGCCAAAGCCGAGAGTAGTACCGCTACGGCGCAATACATAGTCGTCCGTACCGGCTTGTATCGCCGTAATCGCGCCCGGATTGGTGTTTGTCGCGTTACCCAATACCGACAAATTGGTTATCGTTTGCATTTTGGCAAACGTCACCGCGTTGGCCGTAATCGTCAGCGCGTCCGCGCCGGTAACTTCGCCCGTGTGCGCCGCATGGGCAATCGTCCCCGTTGTGGTTATCGTGCCGCCCGTTAATCCCGTTCCCGCGGTGATTGATGTTACGGAGCCGGAGCCTTTAGTGTTGATTTGCGCCTGTAGTTTTCCCGCCGCGACAAGAACGGAGTCAGTCGCGGTAATCGCCGCGCTTGTCGTTGTCGACAGCCCGGTTAATGCTGTACCCCTAACCGCCCCGCCCAAGTCTTGCCAGCTCTTGTCGCCTCTCCAATAGTCCGTGTTTGTCCCCGCGGTAATCGTCGGCTCTTTACCGTTTAGCGCTGTTTGCAGTGTCGCGTTGTCGGGCAGGGCGTCAAGTTTTTGCACCAGCGTCGAGGTAATATTGCTGTTAATCGCCGCAAGCTGCGCCGCGGTAAATGGCGAGTCATTTACTTTATACTGCTCGTTCCATTGTACCCCGTCGAAAGCAGCCCGCCAAACCTCATAACTCGGCGCCGCATAAGGATCAATATTGACATCTTTCAAAAATATAGCGTAGTCGCTCTGTGTTGGCGCGTACGGTACGCCTTGGTGATACCACGGCCCCGTGCGCAGCGCATTAAGTGATGGCCATTGCGAGTCTCCCGACGCAGACGGCGTAACGAATCGCGCAGCCATGTTGGAGATGGACGAGTTGACAAAGGCCTTATCCGCGAGTTTATTATTTTCCGTGGCCTGATCCGGGATTAAATCCCTTATCCACTGATCGCTATATACAGTGTTTTCTCCCGGTATTCCCAGCGCGGTAATGTCGGCCTTGGTGACTGCCACCGCGTCGTTTACGTGCCCCTCGCCGGTCACGGCTATTTTGTAGAGACCGCTTGTACGTGGGGTATATGCGGGGTGGACGTATACGGTGTCTACGGCGCTTATTACGCCGTTTGTTATATCGATGTTCGCGCCGGGGGTCAACGCGCCCTGCATACCACCGAGGGCGGTATTGATGTTGGTGATGTCGCCGGTTATTGAGGCAATATCGGAGCGGAGGCCGCTGTCGTCATAGCGCATATCGTCCGCGCTTATCACGTTGTCTATGATGTGGATATTCGCACCCTCGATAAGCGCGTCTTGTTTGCCTCCGATAATGTTTCTTATGGCCGTGTCGTCGTAGATAGTATCTACCGCCGATATTACGTTATTTTCAATATGGATATTCGCACCCTCAACCAACGCGTCTTGCTTCGCGTTCCATGTGTTGCGCTCGGTGCTGGTGATGTGTACGCTGTTATCGGTCACGTGGTCGCCGAGGCCTTGGGCGATTGTGGCTAGGTCGTCGTTGAGGCCGTCGAGGAAATTGTTTATATTTGTTATGCTGTCGTCTATGCCGCCTATGCGGATAGACACCTTTTCGTCGATAATGTTCTCAACGGTGGTCATATCTAGGTATTGGCTCATGTCATAGTTGCCGAGTACATTGTTGATAATACCGGCTAAGATCGTTGTCATGCTAGGGCCATTGATGTATTCAGTGACAGCCGTTGTCGCGCTATAGCTTATGGCGTTTATAACAGTCTCGTCGTTAATGTCAAACCCTTTAATGCTACCCATCACCCCGTTGTACTTCCAAATAAGCTCGTTAGAGTCATAGGCGACACCGATCATGCGGTCGCGTAGCCTACCTGGGGCAAATTGCGACTTCTTATCAAATACCCGCAAAACATCCGCTTCTAGCGTTGCCATAACCCCTCCTTATTGCAAATTTCTAATATTTTGACGCCCTGTTTCGTTTATGTCTGTATCCCTATCCCCTGCCTCGTCAATAATCATAACTCTATCCCCGCTCTCGTCTATCGTGTCTATGTCGTCCTCGCCGCCAGCGTCTTTAGCCAAGATAATTAGGTCAGCCACGACGTTCGGCGTTTGACCGTAAAACGTTTTGGATAGCGATTCAATTACGCACGTTGTTTCCGCACCATTTTTGTAGTTGGGTATTTGTACTGTTATAGTCATGCCTACTTTCCACAAACGACCAACTTCCCATGGCACCTTTATTTGTGTGCGGCTATTAAACATCCATTTTAGAATGGAGTACATCCTAGCCAACGCTGTGACGTATGACGTACTGTTGTAACTAAACTCCTCGCCGTAGTCGCCTATCCATTTTTGTTCCACAAGGTCATTAGGCATCTCCGTAATGGTGTTGGTTTTCAGGAATATTTTATGGCAATGCTCCCAGAGCTCTTTGGCGTCGTTGGTGCGGCTGGCGCTCGGCACATAGTCACGTACTAGACGGATTGATAAAGAACCTGGATACGTGCCGACAGAGTAATGCTCTACCCCTTTGTTATCTACATACCAGTGACTATCCTCGCTGCGCCATCCAAACCAAACCGTAGAGTACCACTGCCACCCAGGGCCATAGGCCCATGCGTTTGGGTTTATATTGAGACCGTATATGTCATTGGCGCCAGACATTGGATTCAGCATTTTCTTTAGCGGCGCCATATCTTCATCAGTTGGGAGTCTCCAGCCATCGTGGCTAAACAGTTCTAAAATTCTCTGCGTCTCTTCCCAGGAATACACCACCCCTGGCGGATAATAACCATACTGCCTTAAGTCAACGTAATCATATAAGGTTGCATCGGGCAATCCGCTTGTCGGCAACGCAACAAACCCATTCGCCCCGTGTCTAGTATACGTAATGTCTTGACGCATCCACTCCGTATTGCCAATAACAACAGTATTGGAACCGACGACCTCATTGCTGCTTCGCGTACCATCATATAGCCCCTTGGTATACTCCGGTAGCCATACCGGCATATTGACCCTGCTAACCGACATCTCTTGCGTATACCCGTATCCCTCGACATGGCGATATTTGATAGTTGGCTCACAATAAATGTCTTGCGCGCTAGGCTCGGCTATTACCGCCTCTTGCATTAACTGCCACGCCATAACACGCGCTTGCGGCTTGTTAGATTTTAGGTATGATATGCCACGATATATATCACCGTTTTGGTCTATGTTGTTAAGCGCAGTTAGATAGTAGTCGCGATATAGACTGCTAATAACAGTTTCAGAATCTAAGTCCCCACCATATATAGCACGACTTACCGGCATAATGTCACCGTTTGACGCGGCCGCATCAAACGTGTCGCGCAAAATTCTCTCCCCTGCGTCTTTAGCATAAGTGTACCCCGTATCACCTACGTCGCGTAGGCGGTATTGTCTCAATATGTGCTCAACTATATCCACGGGATTATCTATATAGTCGCTTGCGCGCTTTCTTCCGTCCCAAATAACGCTATCCCTGGGGTCGGTACCGTCTCCGTATACCCTGCCCGGAGCAGTAAGCAAGACGCCTTCCGATAAATCAATTTCTAGCATCGCGACTACACCCACATACCATATTTTTACCGCAAAAACATTGTAATATAGGTGATAAGATATGCCAGGAGCCGTAATAACCAGCTCTTTTTTTACGGTCGTATCAAAGTCTATGCCGTCTAGCCCATAGTTTTTATAGCCGGGAACGCGACGCCGGATTGGCTTAGATTCGACCGTGTTGGGAAGGAGCATAAACTGCTCGACGGTTGGATTTTCGGTTGTACTATAAAACTCCTTTGAGTATTGGCTGGTCAAGAACTGCCCGCCCACTCTATCAAGCAGGTCGCTATACCCTACAGAGCGCGACATTGGATCGGCTCTGCCTGTCTCTGTTAGTGTGGACGCGTAAATTTTTTTATGGTTGCCGTGATCATCAAACGCGTCTAGGCTAATATCAATAGGTCTGTCTAGACTTATGTTATATTTTGGGCCGGAATATACCGACATTCTCGTGTGCAAATAAACCTTTGCCCCTATGCCGCGAAGGTTTTTCGGCAGGTCTGGGAGGCGTATCACTATCGGTATTATTATCCATGGGGTGGTGTCAGGTGTTATTGTTGATTTGCCGCCCTCCTCATACTCCATATAATCGTCGTAAGTAGTAAAGGCGGCATTCGGATTTACAACGTCCTGCCCCCCGTAGAGATTCCATCCCCGCTTGCTTTTGTAGCCGGCATAGACGCCCTTGTATTTTCCGCCTACGTATCTATACCACATACCATTATACCTGCTATAGCGCGATATATTAGGGCCATAGCGCCGAGATAAAGGTTTGTCGTCGTCTATGGTATGCACGCTGCCATCTCCGGTGCTTTCCGTTAATAGCGCGATTCTATTTTTGACGGTGCTGGACGTTGTAATGGGGTTTATAGACATAACAACATTAGGATTACCGCTACTGACATCAACCGGTAATATGGCTACGTTTGGCCTTTCCATGTCAACAGGGTCTGACACCTCGGCCGATATATCAACTGTCACTATTCTATCGTTAATAACCGTAGATACTTGTTTGTTACCGTATATGCTGGGAGCTGTCGGCCAATCGTCGCCAGTATAGTCTATATTAGGAATCTCTAAAGTAAGGTTCGTGGCAAAGGTTGACATATTTATAAATACTTCAGGTATTATAGCCACACATTTTTTCCCAAACCATGTGCCTACTTCGATGTCTTTTAGACGACTAACCTCTTGCGACGTGTTTACCCGTATGTATATGCCATTTATGCCGTATTTCTTTATGACTCGGTATTCTGAGTAGAAGGACGATATAAACTCTTTTATTCTTTCCGGGCCGGACAGTGAATAGCCGTTCAGGTCTATCAAATATTTCTGTGTGTCCCAAGGCAACTCTTTCAGGTCTAGGTCTACGGTATCGCGCTGATAGCAAGAGAAAATAGGCCACTCATGCCCGGTGCCGTCAACCGTTTCAATCGAGAGACTATTTGTTAGGAGTCTAAGGTAATGGGTCGGCACTAACGGCATATATTTAATGTACTTATTTAGGCCGAACACCGCAGCGTTGCCGGCTAACGGAAACCTATATATATCGTTGGTTGTTGGCGAGACAGACAGCGTCAAAACAGTTTCGTTGTACGTGTATTTTTGTATGGTTCCAGCGAATAGCCCGTGACGAGTATAGTTTTCTCCGTCGTCTTGCGCCATCTCAAAGACGCAGGCCCTTTTACCGTAAAGGGATATACCATAGCTTTCCAAATTCTCTATGTAGTTGTCGGTACACCGGAGCTTTACCGTTAGCTCGTTGTTATGTATGTTACCGCCTCCGAATTTGAAGTCTCCGCGCTCGGAAATAGCCCCGATCCCATCGCTTGTTAAAAAGCCAAGCGCGGCAGCGACACCATATATGTAATCTGTGGCAAACGCAAGCCTAGCCTCTTTTATGTCGGTCTCTAGGTATATCCCCAAAAATGGTACGCTCGCAGTTATGCGCGGATAATTATCGAGATCGCCCAAATATATTTTAAGTTGTAGCACCGAGTTCATTGCGCCCTCCATAGCGATACGGGGAGTTCCCATAAATCCGGCGCCACGTGCGTCATAATAAAATTTGACTGCAAAAGCTTCACGTGGTGAGTGGTGTTGTTTCCGTCAGTATGCCCGCCCCATGGGAAGTGATTTTGGCCGCCTATAATGTCAAATCCCTCTCCGCGTTCATATTGAATAAACCGTACTATTTCGGCCATTTTGTCGGTAGTTGTGGTTATGGTCATGTTGCAAGTGTACTCGTCGGTATTTGACGATACCTCGTATTGTCTGCCGCCGCGCGTAACCGTGCGCGTTATAGCCTGTTCTTGGGTAGGCATCATTTTCGGGTCTCTTATGCCGGTTACGGTTCCAAATGTAAAACTGCCGTAAATGTCTTTGTTGTTCTTGGGTATATCCCGTTGCGGTGGTTGTCGAAACAGCATTTTAAGCTCCATGTTGAACATCCCGAACGGATTAGTCAGCATACTGCTATATCTCGGATTTTCGGCAAGGCGAAATGTAACGCCATTGTCTGCGGATGTTGCGCTCGCGTCAGTGATGTCTGGGCCGGCAAAATAAAAGTTGTCGCCAGTGCCGCCGACAATGCCATACTTGTTGTCTTTATAGCCTCGGCGCGACAATAAATTACCCGCATCTTTCATTTGCTCTTCGTTTATTAGCAATTTAACCGAGCATATCCTATAATCATTTTCTATGCCCCGGTCAAACGCCGATACGTTTTGCCTAAAACGCTGAACTTGCAATGCCTTGTGCAATTCCACGGAATAACCATAGGACGGGTACGGTAAAGCAACGCTCCCGACCCATGGCGTCGGTTGCCCGTCAAAAGTGTTGTCTATCGTAAACGTCGCGCGCAAGTCGAGAGCCATACTATACCCCCGCCCGCTGAAGAGCTTCGCGTATCACGGGCAAAAGCTCCCCGCTTCTTATCCCCTGCTGAAACTGCTCCCTAAAGTTGCCTTGGTTGTCGACAATGGTAAAGTTGGCAGTTGTCACGTTCTGTGCCTGCGCCGGCGTCTCGGCGTCAGCTTGACCCTGCATTGCGCCCACCCCGACGCTATCACTATTTCTTGTAGGTGCTTGCACCGGCCCGCGTATATGCGACATTCCGCCGTTCGCCAGCGCCATAAAGTTGCGTTGTTGCGCGGGATTTAGCACCGCCTCGCCGCTATTAACCCCGATGTCTACCCTATCGCCGCGGTAACTATGGCCGGGCACAAAGCCGCCCTGCTCCATCGTGGGCTTGTTGGAGCTAATAACGTCTATTTGTATACCCGTGGCCGCAGCCGTTGCACCTGCGGCGATATAGTTCATCGGTGGCGGCGCGGACGCAAGCGCCTTTGTTACGGCAAGCGCCCCGTTTACAACCGCCATTGTCTTATCCACTCCCCACTGCTTAACCTCTTGCGTGTACCTCGCTTGCGCCGCTTTAGCCTCGGCTTGTTCCGTGAGCATCTGCTTATCCCGCTCGGCCAAACCGCTCTTGTTTATGGCGCTCATCTCCTTGCTATGCCGCTTGTCGATGTCGGCCATAGCCTTTTGGTTTGCGTTTTGCTGTGCGCTGGAGATGGCATTGATTACTGTCATTCCGGCGTCGGCATATTGTAGCGCGTTTTGTAGCGGCTTTTGCCACTGCTCGGCTTGTATAGTGGCGATTTGTTGAGCCGCTTGTTTTTCCAGCGCGACTCTTTGTTCGGCGGTGTATCGGTGCGCCTCTAATTCCTTTTCGAGTTCCAGCTCTATTATCCGCGTCCGCGCCTCGTACCCCTTGGGCAACTTGGCAAGCATGGCGAGTTCGTCGATTTCAATTTGCCTATTAACATCGCGCTCCGCCTTTGCCCGCTGTTCGTTTGCCCTAATAACAGCCGCGTTGTATTGGTCGCGGACGATCTCCTCTTTTTGGAGGGCGTCGCTTAGGTCTTTCAATCTCGCTAAATAGGCGCGGTTAACATCTTCTTTGGCTTTTTCATGGCCTTTGAGTTCAAAACCCAGCATCGCCGCCCGCTTGTATGCGGCGGCCTCTTCCGCGTCGGTGATTTGGCGTAGACCGTCGATACGCTCGGCGTTTGCTATTTTCTCTATCTGGGCGGCCTCTTTGGTGTTAATTACCCCTTCGTTTTGAGCGATATATATTTTCACCATACTATCCTTATATGCCTCAACTACTTTGTCCCTATCGCCGGTTATTTTAGATGTGAGCGCGTCGTGCTCCTTCTTTACCTCGTCGGCGATTTCTTTTTCTATTGCTATTTTTTTTTGCTTGTACCACTCATCGAGCAAATACCTATTAGCTGTGCCAGACTTAAAGACTATAGCACGTTCATCATACGCCTTTTTGAGTTCCGCAAGCTCCTTTTGGTGCGAAGTCATCATATCCATACGCATATCTTCTAGCCACTTTGCGTATTTCTCTCTGTCGGCCTTAGTCGCGTCAGACATAATCTTGGAGTTAGCTTGCGCCTGCGATTTTCTGATTTCTTGTATTTTGTCATAGGCCTTTTGTTCAAGGGCGATATTATCATTGATTCTTTTGGCGGTATTTTTATACCACGCCTCTATTCCCTCCGTGGGGGGAGCAGCGCCTAACCTAAATGCCTCCTTTAGACTATCAAAGTCCCTTTTCATCTTATTTGTTTCAGCTTGTAAATCTTGAAATGCGGTCATGGCTAAGCTAAGCGCTGGGGCGTATTTCTCGGTTACCTCGTTTAGCTTTTTTTGATAGTCAGGCAAGGCCTCATTTTTTCTTGCCGCCTCCAATACCAAATATTTTTCGGTGGCCTCTGACAGCTTGTCTAGCGCCTTGCGCTGTTCATCAAAAACGGTGTCCCCGCCATCGGGGCGCATAGACTCCTTGCTTTCTTTTGTGGCTGCGTTCATTTGTTTTATGCCTAAAACAATGGCCGTAATACCGCCTACAACAATCGCGGCAGCCGCAAACATGGGATTCGCCATCATTGCGGCGCTTTGCGCTATTATTGCCGCCTTGGACGCTATAAGCGCGGTTATCATGGCGTATAGCGCCGGAACGAGCGCAACCACTATAGCGGTAGCCATTCCAGCAATTAGCGGTATATTATCTGACACTAATTTCATGGTGGCGTTCATAGCCTTTTGGAACATGACCAATATCGGCACGAGCTTTTCCCCAAGCACGGCCTGAAGGTTCCCGTATTCGTTGCGCAACTTCTCTAATTGCCCTGCCGGAGTATCGGCAATGGCTTTAGCCACGCCGCGTTGCGATTTTTCCAGCGCATCAAGGATATAAGTTTGAGCCTTTAGCGTGTCGCCGGCGTCCACCATCGTCTTTATCATCTCTTTTTGTTGTTCGCTAAATTTAAAGCCCTGCCGGGATAACGCGCCAAGCCCATTAATAGGATCGTCTAAGGCCTTAGACAACATCATTGTCGCGCTTTCCAGCGACCCCGTGACCGCCGCCATGTCAGACGCGGCTTGCATTGCGCGCGGAAATGTCTCGGAGCCTATTGTGTAAAACGTCCCCATAAGCGCCTCGGCTTGTTCTAACGCGCCCGAAGAGTATATCGTATTTTTCTGTAGTTCTTTGTTGAGTCCGGCAATAGCCGTAGCGGTAACGCCCGAATACTTTCCGGTTGTCGCTAATACCGCATTGAGCTTCGCCGTTCCCATCATTGCGGAGGTGGCCTTGTTGATACTGTCTAAGGCCACGTGATACGCTTTCCACGCGGCGGCGGTAACGCCTATAGCCTTGGCGAGAGCTTTCATTGCACCATCGGAGTCTTTAGCAGTCTTGTCGATAGTATAACCGGCCTGTTCGGCGGCGGTCTTGACCTCGTCGAGGCCAACTTTGGCTCGTTTACCGTCTACCGTTATGACTAAACTTACGGCTTCATCTGCCATAGTGGCCTCCTATGGTGGCGGGCAACCAATGTCTTTTGCCTTGTGGTGCCACGAAACATAGGCATTGGACATTTCAATTAACGTTACCGCTTCCCATGCGTCAATTTTTGTCTCCGTTATGTCAGACCACGCTTTTATATCTGCCCACTCTACCGGAATGATTGCGCCTCCGGATTGTTTGCACCAGCCTAACTCATAAAAGTAATTTAACAAATAAGTAAATACGAGCCCATCTAATATAAACTCCGGCATAGTATTATTATATTTACTTTCAAGTCTTGGCGGGTGAACGCTCTCTTTCCCCGTTTTTTTATCTACAACGACCTTTGGTGTTGTGACCCACGCATGAAATCTCGCAACGTCAATTAGTTTTTGGCGTTGCTCTTCGTAAAATTTGCGCGGTCGTCTACGAACTCCCGCACCTGCTCAACGATGGGTGCATAGTTAGGGTCGTCGAATATCATAGAGACGTTTTCGGGTGTACACTCTAACTCGCGCCCGTCGTCCAAAGAAAAGCCTTTCCAGCTAACAACACAGAGCTTATACGTATCGTCCATGAACGTTTTGAAGTCGGCGTTGAGCATCTGTTTAAGCGACTTGCTTCTGTTGCGCTCTTGCCAGTCCCGCATACGCGCGCGGTATTTCTGCGAGTCTTGCCCTAAAAGGGTAATCGTCGCGTCGGTAGGGTCTCCGTATATATCCCTAACCACCATTTCCGCGCCCTTGTCGGCAGCGTCCGCCACTTTGTACTGGCTCAAATTCATAGTGCCTCCTATTGGTTATATAACGCCGCGACGGTTTCCCGCGCGGCTGTTTGGTTACGGCTCCGGCAACCACGACGAGTGTGGAACGCCATCCCCCGTGGTAGGAAACGCGATCTTCCCGTCGCTCCCCCGCTCAAGCCTTAATATGTCAGAGATAACCTCAAGTGTCGGATTCGCGTGGACGGCACTATTAGGATCGCCGATCTGCGTTTCCCATCCCATAACAAGCGCGGCAGTAAAATCTAGCATTAGCGCCGAGTTAGGGTTGTCGACACTGCCGACCATCTCCAGCGTCGGATACCATCCATCCTCGGTAACGCTAGGGTTCCCCACAATGTAGAGCACGGCAACGGGCGACCGGAGGCCGGCAAACTTTTTCAATAGCAGTTGACCGGGGTCGCTCGGTTGCACAAGGCAGTTAAGCGACGCCGAGCCGGGATTCTTTACGCCTTTCCACTTCATCTGGAGGCCGTTGTGGAGTTGCGCCTCGCTTCCGAGTTCGTAGCTCCCGCCATACGTCCCGCCGTCTGTCACCCCGCCTACCCTGACCCACCCCGGATTGCCGTTGGTTATTATGCTGGTTTTCAGCGCGGCAAAGTCTTTCGACGTTTCAGTCACGCCTGTCGGTACACGCGGTATCAAGTGGAGTAAATCTTCCTTGGTCTGCGCGTCGTTGGGCACGTTGGAAACGTAAATCAGTGTTCCCATTGAGCCTATAACTTGATTTTCAAAAGCCATGATTATCTCCTTGTGTACGCTTTGTAGTAAATAGTAATTATAAACGTGTACCATCCATCTCGTGACTCCCCCGGAGCCGCGCTAAACTTTCGTATGACGACCCTCTGGGTATCATACTCTATTGTCTTTCCGATACGATAAAACGCTGTGATTTTGTCGGACATCGTTCTAACCGCTACGGCTCCGCCGCCAGCGGGGGAACGCAAAATCACGCGAAATATTCCGTCGCTCTCATTTATACTATTTAAATCTAACGGCGTTACATCGTTTTCTATAACCATAATCTCCGCGTACATACCGTCTTTCGGCGGAGTAAAAATTACATTTTCGTGGGCAATCATCTTTTTGTCAAAGAATCCGGCCTTGATGAATGAGTCAACGAAAGCCTGATTAACCTTTAACATGGGCGACCGCCTCTCTCATGTTGCGCTCAACTCTTGCCATATTCTTTTCAACAAATCCCGCATTAACGCCGCCTTTGCCGCCCTCGTCATTAATCACCTTCGCATACGGCAAGTTATTTGTCATATATGTTACGCCGAGCGGATTAATGTTGTTAGCCATCTCCTTAGCCGCCTCAGCACCCATTGACCCTTTTTTGGTCTGATCTGTCCTGTCTATCTCCGTAAATATCGGAGTACCCGACGACACTTGCCAATTTCCCTTAAGTCTCCCCGTATCAACCGGCGTATCCATAACCACGCCCTTTAGTATTTCTAACGTGAACGCCCTGATTGTGCGCTCTACCTTTTGGCCTTTCATCATCGCATACTTGCCGAGATTCTTTCCAAAGTCATTTGAAAACTCCGGCATATTAGCCTCCTATACGCGAACCCTGCTTTGCAATTCCAACAACCTGACAACCGCCTCTTCTGGCATATCGCGTATTCCTATCTTCTTTTTGTTGAGAACGTAACAGCATTTCTCATCATTGTCCCAACAATACATTGTGCCGTCAGGCATCGTTACGCAATCTCTGTCTACTGTTACGCTCATATATCGCCTCCGCCTTTATCTCGTTAAACGCGAATCTGTAGCGTATAGATCACCGCCTTGCCCGCTGGCGCAGTCGGCGCGACATTTACTATCACCCCTAAAGGCTCGCCGTCAACTATGATCCTATCCGTCATCAGCGGCTCCACCGTGCCGTCGATTATCAACTTCCTATCGTTGGCCAGAATCCGCGTCCCGTCAATTTCTTTCACGTCGTAATTTTCCACGACACCTGAAACTAAAAACGTTTGCTTTGTACCGGCTACCGCCTCGTCCGTTACCGGGTCTCGACTGCCGCCGATCTCGCGCTCAATCGCTATGCGGTTTCCATGGCCGAATCTATTTAAAAGCCCTTGCGCCATTGCCGCCATTTTCGCATAGTCGAAGAAAGCCATATCACACCCTCGTCAGCGGAATCGAGCCAAAGCCCATTGTCGGATACATCAACTGTCGTAAAAGCGTATACGACAAACTACTTTCAGTCGGCGAAAATGATAAATCCGCGCCCTCTATTTTGCCATACGCGACTTCTATCGACCCGACTTTCTCCCGCGTTACTTGCACATTGCTTGTTTCCGCAAACGCCACCGCCCCGCTCATCATGTCAATGGCAAGCGCCATTTGCGCTTGCTTCACGATATTCGGGATTTCGTCGTCCGCAAAATAAAACCCGTTAATTTTTAAATCCCGGCGAGGATAGGCGTGTTCTTGGTCACGCTCCGTCCGCTTGCCGATCAATTTATTGTCAATACTATCGATGTATTGTGACGCCCTCTCTAATAACACCTCGCGTTCGGGGTCGCTGGTGGGTAGCGTTGCCCCGAAGCGCTCGGCGTATTGCGCAAACTCCGAGAGCGTGACGTACATTAAGTCGCGACTCCTGCCCCGCCACCTTGCGCAGGGGGTCTGCCAGGGCCGCGCTTTTCGGCGAGCGCCCTTAATAGCTCAAGCGCTTCGTCGACCTTGGCCTCGACGCTCGCAAGCCTATTGTTAGTGCCAGCAATGGCCTCCGCCGCCGATAGCGGCTCCGATGACGGAAACTCCCGCTGTTGTTTCAGCAGTTCCGCGTTGGTATAAACCTTGGCCTCCTTTTTCTCTTCAACTTCCTTTTTCTCTTCGCTCATTTTTATCTCCGTGTCGGGAAAGGGGCGGCTTTCGCCGCCCGGTTATTGTTATCCGTTGGTAATCAAGAACGCAATCGGCACGTTCTTGCGGTCAACAACGCGAGACCACAGCGTCGCCTGTGCAAGCTCTGCCAGCGTGTAGGTTTTGCTGTCGGGAGTAGACGGGGTAATATCGTTGGTCTTGTAGCCAAACGGCTGTATTATCCAAGTCTTGCGAGTCCATATCCGCTCCTCACCGGCACCATTGCCGGCGTCGGCCTTGCGCTCCAGCTCCACCGGGACAGTCGGCGTACCTTGCCCCCACGCGAAAGCGTCGTGACCAAAAATGATAGACGTGAACTTGGGCGCGTTTGAACCGCTACCCGGCGTAAACGGCATACCGTCGTCAACGATTATGGTTTTGCCTAGGTACGTAGGAATCTCGGTCGAGCCCTCAAACGGGCGGATGAACTGAATATCGCCACTGTCCACCATGCGCTTGTAAATTACGCTGTGAACGGCAACCGCGCCGACATCACTGTAGGCATCGCCAAGCGTAAACTGCGCGGACGTAAAGTTTCCGCGCGTGAACACGTTACCGGCACCAACGCCGGAACTTAGCGCGGTAGACGCATCATAGACCATGTCGCTACCGTTGTTGGCTATGTTGCTGTTCAGAATGCCGTTTGCCGTTGCGATAAGCCTACGCTGGAGCTGCCTATCCCAATACGCCGCGTCACGATTACGGATATGGAAAATAGCGTCCTCGCCCATCGCGAGCTCGCGCGCTAAGTCCATCGCCGACCAGCCCTTGTTTATCTGCGCCTTGCGGAATGACATCGCGCCCTGCGTCACCTTTTGCGGGGCGGCTACAGTGGCGGGGTTGTCGGTAGATACGTTCGGGGAGCTGGAACTGTCAAGGTCACGCCAAAACGGCATAGTTCCGGTGTCGCCGGGCGCGTTTGCCATTTCGTCAAACATGGCGCTGGCGGATATAACGCCGGAATTTACAAGCGACGTGCGCTCCTTGCTGTCAACTGCCGGCAAGTCCTGAAACAGTTTCACGTCGATAATATCTTCAAGTCTGACCGAAGCCATAATTGCCTCCTACTTTTTTGTCGTTGTGTGTAGTTCTTTGATAACCCGCTCGTATTCTTGCGGGTTATCCTGCCGCAACTTCTTCAACTCGACGCCGGTATACTGTTTAGCGTCTTTCTTGGCTGGGACTCCATCCCCACCGTTACTACCAGAGGCTCCGCCCCCGTTGGCACCGCCACCAACTAACAGACGCGACAACCCCAATGTCTGGTCGGTCTTCATCTGTTTTTCAAACTCCTCGACCGTATATGCTGTCGCTTGTCCGTATTCGTCAACAACTACAACCGAGGATTTACCGTCTTCACTGACCCGCCTTTGAAAGCGCGGTGTTATTAGTTTTCTTACAGCCGTTACGGCATCTGGCAATGCATACTTTTCCGCCAGCCGCATGGCTGTAGACTCAACCGTCAACCGGTCAAGTTCCGCGTCGCGCGCCTTTATCTCCGCGAGATACTTTTTCTCCAGCTCCGCGACCTTTGCGTTGTAGCTTTCCGTGAGGCCTTTTACGTCTCCGGCCGCCTTAAGTTTTTCCTCCGCCTCCTTGGCGGCCTCCTCGCGAACCTTAGCCATTTCTGCCTCATGTTCTTTGATTTTGGCGTCAAGGGCCTTTTTTTCTTTCAAAACCCGGTCGCGACTGGCCTCTAATCCGGCAATTTCCGATTTGTCGACAGCCCCATCAACGTCAAGATAAAATTTCCCGTCACGCTCCGCGTAAAGGGCTTTTACCGACTCCTCAACTCCGTCGAGGCTTTCCAGCACATACTTTAAGGCCATAAATCCCTCCGGGATATTATTTATATTTCCGCGTCGCGAGACCCCGTCCCGTGGCGCTATTTGCCAAAATCCGACCTCGGTGTGGCGGCACCGAAAGACCGGAGGCTTGGCGTATTTGCCATTACTTGAAATATGCGAAATAACACGTACACAAAAGGGAAAGGTAAAAAATTATTTTTAGAGAGAAAAACAAGGGGGAATTATTTACCACTTTTAACCACTTTTAACTACTTTTAACCATTTTTAACTACTTTCGCAAATTGCCTCCGAATCCGTGGCGGGGTCGGTCGCGATGGGTTTGGTGGGGATTGCGGGGTTGGTTAGGCTATTTTTGGCGGAGTGTCTGTCTTTTGAAGAACCGCTTTTATGGTGCCCGGCAAAGGAGCGCCTTTCAGGTACGAATGGAGCCCAAGCGCGAGGCCTTGGACAAGTTCCTCGTCATTGTCCTCGTCAAAACGCTTTAGCTGTTTGAAGATTCCGTGAATAATTTCGTGGAGTAGCGTTTGCGCGTCTAATTCCTCGCTTAGACCGTCGAGGATTTTGATCTCTTGCTTTTCAGCGTCTAACTGCCCGATTCGGTATTCGTCGCGTAGGATGTAGGGGACGCGCTCCACCTTGTAGGTTAGGCCGAGAATGTTGACGGTTGGGGTCATGGGCTGGTGGTCGTCTTTGGGCATGGGGGCTATCCCCTCAACAGTGGAAGTACTGCTTCTTTGTGGAATTTTTCATAGCTCCCCGCGTCGCTGTCGAAAGCCAGCAAGGCGTCTGCCCAATTCTTTCCTGTGATTCTTTCATACTCCACAAAATCGGCCATAAGTTTTCTTTCCCCGATTTTTTGGATATAGTCATAATCCGCCATATTTGCCTCGGTTAACTCGAAGAACATCGTCATTTGGCTCCCCCAATAAATAGGTTTTGGGCTATTTTCAAAATATCGTCTAACAGACCGTCAAATTTAGGTATGTCGATATGATTTGCCTGTAAATATCCAGCATTCGCAAATATCTCAAGAGACCGCGATTTCGTGTCTGGCCATGACGGGTGCCCGAATTTTGTTTTTATTTTGCCGTCTGACAGTGCGCTTAAAATATCCTGAAACGCAGGGGGCACGTCATTTAATAGGCGGTATATGTCATTGTATTTATCTACATTGCCACGTACGTTGTTAATTGCCGCCTCTATTGCCGCAACAAAGTCTTTATTCTCCCAAGACTTTATTTCCAAAATATCATATCTATGTGCTAGCTCGTGGCTGAAAACTACATTTGCTGGCTGTTGGTATTTTAACAGCTTTAGCGCCCTCTTATTGTACGTCAGAGCATCCATGTCAGGGCTGTAGCCAATGCCCGTAGCTTGATACGGATTGTGTTTTAACTCGGTGGTCTCTGTGTAGCGCGAGTAGACCTCCCTATACGGCCCCTCCATATTTTCTATATGTTTTTTAAAATCATCAAATCCTTGTTTTAGTGTTTTTTCCGAAACCACTAATATTCCCGGATTGTTTAGCCGCTCTACTTGTTCGTCAGGTATCGGCGGCATCCGTGTATCTAATATAATACTTTCCGAGTCTTGGGTCAAGCCATTTGTTGTGTCTTGTACCCTTTGAAATATTGCAGGCTCCAGCGCCTTAATCTCCGCCAGCGTCCTCGGCTCAAAGTTCCGCCCCAGATTCAACTCCGAAAACCGCTCCGCCGTCAATCCCCCATTGCGCAGCAGTTCTGCCCGTCTCGGCCCCAACGCGCTATCCTGAAATTCTGCGGGCTGCGTCTTTAGCCACTCGAAGTACGTGGTCTCTGCCGGAACCACTTCCGACCCGTCCGGCCCCTTGGCAATCCTTGTCCCGCCCGCGCCCAGATCATCAAACGGCGGTTTCAGCACCGGAACGATGGCTGTCCGGCATCCCGGATGGTACGGCGGCAGGTTTTGCGTGTCCAAATCCAAGATTCTGCCGTCCATCGACATGCACAATAGGCTTGTCAGGTCGTCTAAGGTGGCTACAACCTGTAGCCCGCCGACAACATCGTCGTTCTCGCGTAACGTCTCGATCCGCGCCTGTGTCGCCGCGTGTTGGACGACCGTGCGGGTCATGGTCTCCATGTCGCGGTATAGCCTCGCCATCTCCCCGTTGTTGTAATGGGCGCTTTTCGTGCCGACAACCTCGCGCACTATTTGTTGGGTGGTTAGACCTTGGTAGTAACCGCGACTGATTATCCCCTCCACCCGCTTCACGCCGCGCCCGACCCAATCCGCGTAAAGTTGCCGGGGGGTCATTCCGTTGTTGATGCCATTCATGCCCGTAATGGGCGAAAGCACGGCAGACCGTAGTTGTGCCCGCGAAGGCAGGTCAAAGTCAACGTCAAATAGCTGCTTCATGGTCTTGCCCTGAAATTCCGCGTCATAGGAGGCGAAGTCTACGATCTGCTCGCGCCATACGCCGTAATACTTGCCATAGCGGTCTTTGAGGTCGTCGTGCACGTGCTCAAGCAGATTTTCCATTCGTGCGCGGGAATACTCGGAGAGGTCTTTGGGCAATAGGCGATTTTCAATGTCGCGCTTCATCCCCTTTAAGAATTTCTGAAACGACTCGGTAATGTGCGCCTTGTGTTGTTCGATATGAACTTGGTGACGCGTGTTCACGTCCATCAAGGACAGCCCGCGCTTAGGCGGCGTTGAGCCTCCGCCACGGTCAATCATTGCGCGTCCGCCTTTGGTTTTTTCTTTTTGGCTTCGATGGTCTTAATGATCTTCTTGCATAGCGCAAGCGTAGCCTCGTCATCCCCGTCCGTTTCCCTCCGCACCGCCCGCAACTTCTCAACTGCGGCCATCAACGACTTCGCGCTTATATCGGCAGCGGCTATTGCGGGCGGCAACTTGCCGGAATACTCCCAATTTCCCGCGTCGCTTACATACATTACCGGACGCGGTGCAGACTCGGGCTCAAACATCTCCGGGTTATCGACGATTAGGGCGTATAACACTCCAGCAAGCTCGTCTACTTCTTTTTCGGGGTGGTTATTATATCCCAAGTGTGCATATATCGCGTGTACCACCTCATGCAATAACGCGCGGGCTTGGTATTGTGTTTCGCCGTCAGTAATACGTATCTCGGATCGGTTATAGTATATCTCACCGCAAGCATTATTGGTAAAGTCGCCTTGCGGCGCAACGACTATTTTGTAGGTTATGCCGCCAACCTTTACGGTTTTAGGGATTCTCATTCTACCCTCCAATCCTTATTGCGGCACATACCGCAACAACAATGACAAACACCGCGAGAAACGCGATTGACATCATACCGCCCGGCTCATAACCGTCTAGACACCCACCGTACATTATACGCCTCCGTTTATAGGGTTATCCTCAACATCGTCATCTCCTAAGAAATCCGCCCCCACCGCCAGCCCCTCTTGTATCTCCTCTTCAATTTCCTCGTTCGTCTTTTCAGGGTCTTCAATCTCCTGCTTCTGGAACCAGGAGTTTTTTGCACTCGTTGTAATCGCGCCCGCAGACCACGCCGCGACAATGGCGTTAATCATGTTCGCGTCGGCTCGCTCGCTCACGAAGTCGCGCTTGACGTCAAAGAATAGCCCCTCGCTGTCAACCGCCATGTAATCCGCCATCCACTGCAAGCATTTTGTGTAAGCCTCGCCCACGTTGGAAGCCGCGAGGGATAGTATGCTGTGATTAACCGTCTTTTCGCCCTCCACCTGCGTCGCAGTCTTTGTCCCGCTTCCGGGGGTAATGAATACCGCGCCCATACGGACAGCTTGCTCCTCTTTGCTGTCCATTGCCTCTTTGGCGAGGGTATTCGGTTGGGCTTGCACATAGGCAAGCGTCGCGCCTGTAGGCATTAGCAATACACGGCCGCAGCCGATATAGAGGCCTTGCTTGTCCATCTCCTCTTTGTTGTATGCGTCCAAACCCGTCATGTACGGTTGCGGCTGCCCTAACATATAAACGCTATCCTCATACGCCGCGCTGTTGCGATAATGCGCAATGTTGAGATTACACAGCCCCAACATCGGCGGCGTAGTTATCTCCCATGTATTTGACCGTGCCCCGACAAAGACAAACGGGATTTCCCTCCACCGCTCGCCGTTTCCGTTCGTGGGGCATGATTCGCTATAGATAACATACGCGCCGCCTGTTTTACCCGTGCGGCTGCCTATCTCCTGCCGCCATTCTCGCGACACGTAGTAACCATCGACGATTAACAGCTCGCGATATGATGTCTGTATCTCGCCCTCGCCGTCCTCATAGCACCCTTCGATAACGACGCGCCCCAACTGCGCACGTGCGCCGGAAGATATGATTGACCAATTAATAATGCTCTCCGGCTCGAACATCTGTATGGTAGCCGCTGCGCCCATCTCTCGGAGATCGTGGAGCGAGACGGATTCCATATCGCCTATGCGCGGATATTCCACAAGCAAGCCGGCGCGGCCTTTGGTTATGACCTCGCCTAATACCTTCTGCGCTTGTTGGTAGATCGACATTCCAGCGCCGTCTACGTTCTCCGCGACGTATTCGAGGGTATCGGCGTGGAGCGTCGGCCAATCCGCGAACGCCATACCTACAAGGCCGTCTGCGGTGCGGCTTGCTATCGGAAGGAATAACGCCCGCTCTTTGTACTGCCGATTCCGCGACGCCATCTCCGCGCTTTTGTCGCCTGGGTTAAGGTCGGGGATAAGACCGACCGTATTCAATCCCTTTACCACCGTATCGACCCGATTCCAGAACGGCAACATCTCGGCGTATTTGTAATGGGTTTTGGTTATGTCGTTAGGGTTGTTCATTTATTGCCTCGCTTTGGGTTACGTTATCAAATACGCTATATAGCCTATCGGTATTAGCATACCTTATGCCCCGCCCTCTCCAAAATATCAATGACTACCATCAATCCGGCATACATCCTAACGTCAAAACACTCCTTGGCGTAGTTGCTCTTCGCGTTTTTAGTGTTGACGTATGCGCCGATTTTCATTGTTGCACCTCAAACTCGAATCCGCATTTTGGGCAATGGCACGTTTTGCGGCTGTCGCTACGCTCTTCGTGGTCATCAATATCTATGGGTTCGATAGGGGCGTAGTTATCATCGCTCAAATCAAACCCAAACTCCCCCATATCAAAATCCGTTAGTTTCAGGTCTTCCATTTCCAAATTCAGCAACTCCAAATCCCAAGTAGCCTTCTCGCCCGTCTTATTATCCGCGAGACGATACGCCTGACACTGCGCCGGGGTCAAATCGGTCGCGACGTGAACGGGGACTTCCGTCAATCCGAGTTTCTTCGCCGCCTTCAGGCGCGTGTGACCGACGACTATCACGCCGTCTTTGTCCACGACAATGGGCTGTCTCCACCCGAACGCCTTTATTGACGCGGCAGCGTCATCTACCGCTTCATCATTCTTGCGCGGGTTTCTGTAGTACGGCTTCACCTCGCCGATAGGGTCATTGTTACTTGCATTTTATCCCTTTCACTAACGTTTCTTGACACTTCGGAAATTTGCGCCTTATTTCTCGCCCCGCGTTACATATCCCGCAGCGACTGCACGGGCAAAGCTCATATTCGCAACGGTCGCCGCGTTTTATCTTTTTCATAGCCTCCCCTATCTCGCCCGAATCCCAGCCCCAACAGCGGGCTTTGATATAGACAGTTCATAAGACGCGAAATATCCCAGCGCGTCGTTCATGTGATCGAAGCCCGCGGTCTTGTCAGGTTCGCCGTTTGAATCATACGCTTGTTTTTCCAAACAACTTGACACCTCGCGACACTTCCGCGCATTAACGCGCAATATCCCCTTTTCAAACGCGGTGTTGATAGAGATCACGCGGTCGCGGACGGCGGGATTAGACGGATTGACGCGCACGATAAAGCCCGCTGACTTTAAAAGCATAATGTCAGACTTCGACGCATCAACTGTTTTACGCGAACCGCCGCTCGCGTCGGGATAAATCATTATCTCATGACCTCTATATCGCTCCGTCAATATTTTGCATAGCGCGGGCGTGTCCATTACGCCGACTAATTGATCGACAACGTGAAATCCGTTAGGGCGTTGCACTAATACCGCAGAGCACATTTTGCCGACATTGAAATCTTGACCGATGAATAAGCGTTCGCCCGGCTTGATTTCCTCGTTGCTGTCGTGAACGTCGCGCTTATATGCGTGGTAAACCGTGCCGGCAGTCAAATTGACGAAACGCCCTTCAAGATATGCGTCGATTAAGTATGATGGGTACGTCTCTATTAGCGACGGTATATAGTCGGGCGGCAAGTTCTTTGCGTTATCTCGCGTCGAAGCGTGGACAATGCCGTAAGAATCGGTTTTATTTGCAACGAATTTGTTATATGCGAACCCGTACCCTTCCGGCGTTGTCGTTACATCAATACGGTTAGGCAAGCCATCAATGGCGTAGCTCATACGCGCCGCGACTTTATTCCAGACAATATCCGCTTTGGGTTTCGGCAATAAATCTATCTCGTCGATCAGGGCGTAACCGATTTTAAAGCCTACTATGCGTTCGGGCTGTTCCATGGAACGGCAAATACACTCCCCATAGCAAACGCCGCCGTCATAAAAATAAACGCGCTTCTTTGAGCGGTTAATCTCGACTTTAAAACCGAAGAGCGGAGCGACGCTCTCAATGGTCGGATAAAAAATATCTTCCAGCATCGGATATGTGGGGACAAAGTAGCCGGCGCTCACGTTAGGAAAGTTTATCACGTGATCGCAAATATTGGTGCACCCTACCCATGTTTTGCCGGAACGGTAGCCGCCGACAAAGGCGCGGTATTTTTTGTCGAGCGTTTTGAACGCCATTTGCGGGCGGCTCAAGATGATAGTTGATTCGGTTTCGTCGTTAGCCATTGGACACCGTCTCCGAGGCTTTAGCGTCAGCGTTATCCGCTACGTATTTTATCACCTTTACTTGCGACGACTGTACAACCTCAACTATCTGCTGGTCGGGCTTCCATTCGTCGCGACGCCTATTGTGGAGCCATTTAATACACGCGGTGGTATCGGGCAGCGCAATACGCTCATTCGTCGTTGTCCATGTGCCATCCTCATTTTTTATGCTTGTTGTTTTTTCTTTATATGCGTACCCTCTCGCTCGACGATATAACGACTGCTCAATCAGCGAGTCGGCTTCGTACTTGCCGCGCCTTATCGCCGCATTAAATTCCTTGTGTCTTTTTTTCCACGCCTGAATCGTCATCACGTTGACCTTAAACATCTTCGCGAGCTGCCCTTCGGTGGCGCCAAGGTCGGCACAGGCCGACTCGGCTATGTCGCAATAATCTCGCTTGTATGTTGTGGCTGGCATGGTCAAGCCCCTTTCGCGCGTTGGATATATTATGCTACGCACCCGCAATGATACAACAATAACAAATTCCCCATACACAAGTCAAGATATTTTTTATTATTTCTTAAAATATTTTTCTCATTACGCGCCTATTATATATAGACGCGCGTGTTGTACATTTGTACCGGGAAAATTATAGGACTCTCTGCGTGCCCAAGGCTATACAAAATGCCGTTGGTATTTGTCAATTTGGATAGACACTAAAGAATTTAGTGTCGTATTAGTGGGTATCTTGCATAAAAAAGTACTAAGGATTAGCCTTTATTATGCGCGCGCGATATAGTATATATTATATATATAATTATATATTATATAGGGCACGCAAAATCGAGACAAAAAACAGTACTTTTTGGGGTGATTTTCGACAAGATTTTCGGTATCTTTTGGGATGTTTTAGGGTCAAAATCGACACAAAATAACGGCGCGAAAACCGCTTAGGGTTCCGCACCGAAAACACTGGGCTAGACCGCCGCAAACTTAACCCGCTGTGCACTCATAAAGCTGCTTTTGTGCCAATATACGCGGAACATATCCGTTTTCCAGCCGGCAATATCCATGATTAGCCATGTAGGATTTCCGGCCAACAGGAGATCAGTAGCGGCAACGTGGCGCAAATCGTGTATGCGTATATCCGACACGCCGGAGGCCCCTCGACACTCCGACCACCATCGTTGTACGGACGTAAGCGGACGATATTTGCCCCGCTTGTCAACCCAATAAAATAACCACGGGCAAGCGGGCGGGATTGAGCGGAAATAATCAATCATATTTTCGGGCACCGGCTTGTAAATCGGAATCCGCGATTTAGATGTTGGAATATATATCGTTTTTGTTTCGTCGTCGTATGCTTCGCGTTTTGCGGCCACCAATTCGTTTACGCGGCACGGGACGGCTATCATGTACTTGATAATCGTTTCGATACATGGCCTTTTTTCGCGTATAGCCCCAAATATTTTTTCGCGTTCGGTGCGGTTTAGGTACCTATTGCGGATATTCTCTTTGTGTATGGGAAATCGTGACCACGTTATCGGGTTTACTTTTATGATACCGGCCTTAATGATCTGGTTAAATGTAGCCCGTATTGGTCTAATCGGGTTGTTCATAGAGGCCGGCAGCCGCGTTTTGCCTCGGCACGGCGTGGACACAAAATCGTCCCGCCACTTTTCAAGGCGGTCGGGCACCTCATCTAAGGCAAGGCGCCCGAGCTCGGCGCGTACTCTCGCAAATTTTTCCGCCCATGATTTTGATAGCCAGCCTTTCGCCCGGAGGCAATCGGCGTGATAATCAAGAGCTTCGCCAAACGTTTTAATCTCCATCATTCCGCGCCCTTGGCTGTGATGGTGGTTGTCTCTGCCGGTTTGAGCACCGCCGACCCGCCGCCGCTGCCGGCTCCGCCCCAAACCAAATACGGTTTTGTGCCGTGGCTTGTGATCGACACGTGTATATCGTCCCGCCACAGCTGCGGGCACCCCATCTTGTCGTTGGCAAGCTCCCACCGTGCTCCGTCGTCAGGCAGGGCGTACTCCTTGCCACCGTCGTCCGTACCCTCGTAGTAGGCGGTATTGTCACCCCACGGCTCAAGACTGTAGTGGGTGCCCTCCTCGCGCATTTGGTACGCCTTGGTTACCTCGACCTTGTACAGTGTTACTGTTTTCATTTTTTGCTCCTTTTTTTGTTTTTTTGTGGCGGGCGCGGGTTGCGCCCAAGAATTAGTTAATATTGTAGTCCGCGCAAACATTAAATACATCAATAACTATATCGCTTGGCGGGTTGCCCCTAAAGCGCGCCCTGATATAGTCTTCGGCGGCCTTTTGCGCGTCGCGCCTGTGTGGATACCCATGTCGGGATATTTTTAGGTGGTCAACGCTCGCCGCATACGTTTTGTGGTAGTACATCCTAAGCCTCCCTTGTTAATTGTTTCGCCTGCTCATCAGTGGCCGGGCGGCACCCCGGTCATATCCCCCGGCTGGGGGATTTCGCTACTATTTTTCGTCCGGCGTTTCGACCGGCCACCACCGCACCGCGCTATAGACGTTATCGTAGTTGTTAAGTCGCTCATGCCCCACGCCCGTTAGCTCGCGCTCAATGGCGCTGGCGATAAACTCCGCAACGTCGGCGGCTTGTTGCGATGTTGCGTAATGCCCACGCACGGCGTATAACGCTCCAGCGATTGCGCCGCGCACGATTGCAACGTCCACGCTGCCCCGCTGGTCGATCTCATCCACACTGCTCCCATTGATATGATGCCGGTAAACCAGCCCGTTGGATGTCGCCTCTACCGCGTGATCGTAACACTCTTGCTCTGTTTTTTTGGCCATCTCCCTACCCTCCTTGGCCCCCTTGCAGGGGCCGGTTATTGTTATTGGTTAGTTACACACTGACTTAACAAGGCGCTCAAGCCTATTGCGGCGCACCTCCCACTTGCTCCCCGGCAACGAGCCTGTTATGACGACACGGTACTCGTAGCCTATCTTGCCGCGCAGCGACGACTTAACCGCGACCACCCCAACCTTGTGCGTATAAATATTAGCGCCATACGCCTCCCTTACCGCCCTCTCGGCCTGCTCCGCTGTCCTGTACATGACAACTTCCTTTCTCGCCCCCTTGCGGGGGCTTGGTTATTGGTTACGCCCATGTGATGTCCCACACGTGCGAGCTATACTTGTCCTGTATCGCGTGGACGACATCCTCCTCTGTCTCCACGACATACCCCTCCATCGGATACTCCCGCGCCCCCTACACTTATAATATAACATATTTTTTTAATAAAAACAAGTATTTTTTTTAAAAAGCTACTTTATTTTATTAAATTATATTTTTTCATCAAAAATATCTGTTTTTGACCCCGGCAAGGCGTCTGGGGCGACGGTCGCGGCGGGTTCGGACGGTATTAGTTTTGTAAATTCTCAAAAAACGCGGTTTTTGACGCTGAAAACGCAGTTTTTTGGTGAGGCTAAAAGGGCGGCAAAGTTGCGCGCGCTACTACTTCGGCGGTGATGAGGGATATTATAACAAAATCAACGATTTTTTAGAAAAAAACACTTGTTTTTTGGCGCAGAATGATATATATTATTGTATATGGACGCAAAAATTGTAGCAACACGCGCAGCCGAAAAGACCGTAACCGCCGAAGCTTTCCGCGCCGCCCGTATACGTAGCGGGCTAAATCAGCGCGAGTTCGCGCGCTTGGCGGGGGTTACACCGCAATACCTATCGGCAATCGAGCGCGGCCATGACACCCCATCCGAGCGCGTTTGGGCGCGCTTAGAGGAGGCGTTGGCGGCTAATGGGGGGGCGCCGGATAATCTCCGCCACCCCCCCGAAGAAGCCGCCCTGCTCGGCCTATACCGTCAACTGTCGCCGGGCGGCCAAGAGGCCTTAAAAACTACCGCCGCCGCGCTTGTGGCGGCTGAAAAAAAATAAATTTGCTTTTGGGCTGGAAATATTGTATATTATATATAGATATGCGGCTGTTAATGGTGATTGTATTACCGATGTATTACCATCGGCAGACCCAAAACATCAATTTTCACGAGTTTCTTGGCAAACTAGTAAAGTTTTTTAGCGTCACGGGTGGTTCTCAGCCATCAAACCGGGGTTCGATTCCCCGTATCGCTATATCTTTTAGCCTCTGTAACCTGTTGAAAAAAATAGGGTTATGGAGGCTTTTTGTTAATGACGATCGCCGGATAAACCGTAAACATATCGGAGGTACCCCGTGGAAATGGGAACAATTGCGCCGGAACAACAATCTATTGGCGATATTGACAGAATATTGAGCGAAATCAGTACCAAACTCGCCTACGCGTCCGGCTATGACGACGGTCAGAAAGATGCCATTACGACCGTCTGCAAGGCTATCGAGGAGGCTATAGGCAAGTCGGTAAAAGACCTATTGTCCGAGATGATAGCGCCCGCCGAGGGCTTTTATAATAGGCTTTTGACTGTTGTGCCGAAAGATAAAATTATCCAACATAGGATAGGTCTTGATTATACAACCAAGACGCCGGCGACGCTCACCGTAATATCGCATGAGTATGAGGATAAGTTAGAAGAAATAATGGATATGTCCGCCGACTTTGATTTGAAGATATTCCAGGAGAGCGGGAACACACGCTTCTTTTGGGTAATAACCGATCACAAACTAGACCAGCGCCTTATAGACCATGACTTTCCGTTCTACTATAAGGAGCGCGAATAATGCCTTCAAGCGAACAACATGACTTTCAGGCCAAACATAATCAGGAGTTACTTGATTTCTTAGAGAGTAGCAATAAACGCGATGGTTTTAGAGATTGGTACGTAACGATTGCGTTTTATACCGCCGTGCATCACTTTGAGGCTATTTTACACACTGTATCCCCCGCCGTAAATAAGGGGCGAAGCCGCCTATCCGTCCCGCTTGATGTTGATTATTACGACCACGACAAACGCTTGACGATTATGAGGGATGAGGTTTTTCGCGAAATATATAGGCCGTACCTTGCGCTTTATAGCTTTAGCAGACTCGCCAAGTACAACTGCCACGAAACAACTATGTACATTAGGCTTCAGGTGGAAAAGAAGCTTATGACGGTGGCTACGGAATGTTTAAAGATCAAAAAGAAATACGCTTAGTTTCTCAAAAACATAACTTACAGCCTCTACCCATATAGCAACTGAATATTTCGCTTCCCCAACCGTAATAATTATATCGCTTCAACAACCTAAACCTTTAGGAACAATATCCTATAATAAATGAAAAAAATAAAACCGATACTCTGCATTTCGGCCGCCACCCTGCTCCTCGCCACAACGCTGCCGGCTAAGACTCGGGCTGTACACGGCGGCGATAACCCGTCTTCCGGCTCGCCGTCAGGCGGGATCGACGCGAATAACGCGCTCTACGCGGCTGACCTTGAGGCTCGGCTGCGCCCCGTCCTTGAAGAGCGGGCTGATTTCAGGCGCGGCGGAAACGGCGGCTTGA
>Ga0268262_10001040_pt1 | contig 35380 bp, 34 predicted proteins | sample TergutNc150P3_FD_190354 | JGI IMG/M metagenome (GOLD analysis project Ga0268262, IMG submission 190354) | Nasutitermes corniger P3 segment gut microbial community from laboratory colony in Florida, USA - Nc150 P3 (SPAdes) (version 2) | ecosystem: Host-associated > Arthropoda: Insects >...
AATTTAGCAAGGAGAAGACGATGAGTAATAAACTAAACAACACATACGACATAAAGGAGTTGATCAAACACAATTTACGCAGCTATTCCATGTTTATCATTTTGATAGCGATCATGCTTATCTTCGGGCCTCTGTGTAATTGGACAAATTTCAGAGGCCGTAATATCACCTATATTTTCTTCCAGTTCAGTTATGTTTTTATTCTTGCTACCGGAATGGTTCAATGTATAATCATCGGGGGGATAGACCTTTCAGTCGGTTCTGTAGTCGCTTTTATCGGAGCGTTAAGCGCATATCTCTACAATACCGGCGTTGGAATGTTTGTTACATTGCTGGCTTCCTTAGCAATGGGTTTCGCTGTCGGCGCTTTTCAGGGCTGGTTTATAGCGTATCCCAAGATTCCTCCGTTCATCGCTACGCTTGCTGGTATGCTTCTGTTCCGCGGGCTTACCTACATAGTAACCAACGTAAGTCCGGTTAACCCGAAGGATGACGTTTATTCTTACTTTGCCACAGGAACGGTAGACGAAGATTTGCTGCATATAGAAGACCCTGTTCTTTTTGATTATTATCCTATAGCTTTTATACTGGCGTTAATAATAATTGTAGTTTTATGGATGGTAGAATTCAAAAGCAGAAAAATTAAGATAGCGGACGGACATGACGTTCCTCCTCAGGCGTTTGCCATAGGGAAACTGGTGCTTATCAGCGTCTTGCTGCTCATTCTTGCGGAACGTTTTGCCTCTTACCGAGGGCTTCCCATTGTTGTAATTGTGCTGTTAATAACGGTAGGGCTTTTCCACTTTATATTGAAGAATACGGTATTAGGCAGATATATTTACGCTGTCGGCGGCAACATACGTTCTGCGAAATTGTCGGGTATAAACACTGAATTTGTAACGTTTATTGTGTACTGCTTTATGGGAACGTTAACAGGACTTGCCGCTATAGTTACAACCGGTTACATGAACAGCGCGCTGCCGCAGGCTGGGAATATGTTTGAGATGGACGCAATAGCCGCTTGTTACATAGGCGGTGTTTCTGCTTCAGGCGGTATAGGGACTGTAATCGGGGTTGTTGTCGGAGGGCTTGTAATGTCCGCTATTAACAACGGTATGACCCTTATGAACTTGGGAGCACATTACCAATACGTAGTTAAAGCGCTTGTAGTGCTTTTGGCTGTCTTCTATGATGTTTATTCACGCCGTAAAGCCGGTTTAGGTTGATTTTAAGTAAACCAAGAGACTTTGTAAAAAAATCCCCGTAAAGGGGATTTTTTTTATGTCTAAAAAGGCATTATCATCTTTATTACCATTGTAACAACCTGATTTTTCTGGTATATTCTTAACCTGATGAAAAAAAATCAATTAGCCGCGCTTTTTTTTATTTCAGCGGCGGGAATCGCGTTTGAGCTCTATGTAATGCGCATTTTTTCTGTCGGAAGTTGGTCAAATTTCGGTTCTTTGGTCATTTCTACAGCCCTTTTGGGGATAGGACTTGCGGGAATCATACTCACCTTTCTGGAAGAACATGTGCGCAAACGCCCCGAAATGTATATGTCAATTCTGGCTATCCTGCTTCCGCTGTTTATGTCTGCGGCTGTTATCCTCGCCCAAATGGTTCCGTTTAATCCAATCTTTCTTGCCTCCGATTCACGTCAGCTTTGGTTCATCGGAGCCTATTACATAATTTACGGTTTTCCTTTCTTCATTATTGCGTCCTATGTCGGTATAACTTTTATTGCCTTAAGGGAAAAAATTACCGGAGTATATTTCTGGAACATGACCGGTTCAGGTTTGGGCGGGCTGTTTATTGTACTGTTTATGTTCTTTCTCCCCCCGCAGTATCTTTTACTGCCGATACTTGCCCTTACAATCATTGCCGCCCTGTTAAGTTCCTGCCGTCAAAACGGCAAATGGGGTTTTCCCGTTCCCTATGTTATCGGTCTTTCGTTAACTGTAATAGGTTCAATCTTCATTACATTCTTCTGGGGAAATATCAGGATTTCAGACTATAAAGACATAAGCTATGTGCGCAGATATGCCGATTCAACGCTTGTACATCATTCATACGGTCCTGCGGGAGAATTCCATGTTTTTGCGTCAAGGTATTTCCATTTTGCTCCCGGACTTTCAGATAACGCCGTATTGAAGATTGAGAATTTGCCTTCACAGCTTTATTGGGGGCTTTTTATAGACGGATCGGGACCGATCGGAATAATGGGAAGCCTTAAAGAAGATGAAAAAATATACATGGACTACCTGCCTATGGCGGCTCCTTACACAATGCTCTCCAATCCTGACGTACTGCTTGTGAATATGTGCGGCGGCATTAATGCGCAGGTTGCGCTTTACAACGGAGCCCGCAAAATTGACATTGTAGAGCCTTCTGCGGAAATGATCCGTCTTTTAAAAAATGACCCGACTATTTCGCTCTTTATGGGAGATCTTCTTTCAACGGAAAATATCAACGTAATACGGGGAGAAGGCCGTTCTCACAGCGCAAATAACGCAGGCTCCTATGACTTAATCGAAATAAGCCTCGTGGATTCAGTAGGTTTAACGGATTCAGGCGGCTATGTTGTACATGAAGATTTTAAATACACAGTGGAAGCATTCAAAGAGTATTTTAAGGGGCTTAAAGAAGGCGGCGTTCTTTCCGTAACAGTTTGGGACAGGTTAAATCCGCCAAGGAATGTGCCGCGTTTGTTAAATACAATAATCCGCGCAATGAAGGAATCAGGCTTTACAGAGCCTGAAAAATGCCTTTATTCATTCGGGCTTTTGCGCTCTACATCGACAATACTTGTAAAGAAAGGAGCATTAACCACAAGGGACCTAAACGACCTTAATACCTATATTAAAAATTGTTCGTTTGATCTTTTCTATGCTCCCGGAACTGAATTGCCGCTTCGTAATCTTGATGTACTGATGGCAAGTTATCGTTACCAGTTTGAAGATTCTTATGATGATAAGGATGATAAAATAGAAACATTTACAAATGCGGATATGTACCGCACTGTAATTCCAAGATTCTTCGCGGGAGAAGCCGGAAAAATAGAAGAAAGCTATATTTTTGACATTCAGCCGATTTTGGATTCGCGTCCCTACTATACTGGTTTTTTAAAAATGGACGAATTGCCCATGTATCTGGATCAGTTACGTGATATTTCCGAAGAATGGGGATACCTCCTTCTCTTTGCTATGTTAATCCAGTCATGTATATTCGGGCTTATTGTAATTTTAATACCTGTTATCGGCAGAAGAAAAACCCTGTTTAAAAAACACAGGGGAACAATCGGAGTGATTTTATATTATGCGGGTCTCGGACTTGGCTATATGCTTATCGAGATTTACCTTATACAGCGTCTTGCGGTTTTTCTTTCTAATCCAACTTATTCAACAAGCATCGTAATAACCGTAATGCTGATTTCTTCCGCTCTTGGAAACCTGACAAGCGGGCTTTTAAAACGTTTCAGGCTTTTTGTCGTTCCCATAGCCTGCGTTCTGATTGGCGGCGGACTTCTCTTCTACATAATTGGACTTGATAATTTTCTTGCATCCTTCAGCTCATCTTCGATGATGATGCGTTTTTTGGTATCCGCCCTTATAATTGCGCCTCCTGCCTTTTTTATGGGTATTCCCTACCCCAACGGTCTTGACAGCCTGCAGGAAAGAAAACCTCATCTTCTTCCCTGGGCATGGGGAATGAACGGAGGACTTTCCCTTGTAGGAAGTTCAATGGCAAGGCTTCTTTCTGTATCCAGCGGATTCCCCGTGCTTTTAAATATGGGAATTGTGATTTATTTAACGGTTGGAGCCCTCTTCCCGATAAACTACAAAATGACTGAGGACTAAGTTCGCATGGCAAGAGAACAGATAGCCCCAACTAAAAGCAATCTCATAAGGGTTAAGGAAAGGCTGAATATTGCGCAAGAAGGGCACGATCTCCTTGAGCAAAAACGGGAGATTCTTGTTTCCGAATTGATGCGCAGGGTAGAACAGGTAAAACTTCTTGAACGCGAGCTTGAAAAACGGACGGATACAGCCTATCCGTGCGCAAAAAGGATGCTGCTTATGGTAGGCAGGCAGCGGGCTAAGCGGCTGGCAAATAATATTCATTACAACTATAAATTAACAGAAAAACAGATAATTTCCGCCGGAATGAAGCTGCCGGGACTTGAAATTGACTTGCCCTCAATAGAATTAAAATATTCGCCGCTGAATTCATTTGCGGAATGTGACGAAACCGTGATAGAATTCTTCGAGTTGCTCAAGATATGTACTGAATTGGCTGTAATAAGGACAATTGCATGGCGGCTGGCAAGAGAGGTAAAACGCACGCAGCGGCGGGTAAATGCTCTTGAAAAAATGGTTATTCCGACTGCCAGTGAAACCAAAACATATATTGAGTCTGTACTGGAAGAACGCGAAAGAGATTCTTTCTTTACAAGCAAGCTATTAAAAAAGAAAGGAGCATCGAACAAGCTGCATGAAGCCTCTCATTAGCAATATTGTAGTCGCAATTACAGGTACAGAAGCCTCTATTTTGGCAGCTAAATATGCCATTGTCATGGCAAAGCATTATAACTGCAAACTGCATGCGATCTATGTCGTAGATACGGCTACAATAAAAATGCTTACGTTAAGCAAGATTTTTATTCAGGAAGAAGGCGCAGAGTACGAAAAAAATCTTGAAAACAACGGCAACCGCTATCTTACCTTTATCGAAGAACTTGCAAAGGGAAAAGATGTAAAAATTGAGCGGATATTGCGCAAGGGCGCGATATACACGGAAATTCTTAAAGTAGCGGATGAAAAAGGAGCCGACTTAATCCTGCTTGGAGGCTGGGAAAAAGATACCAAAACCAGCGACATAATCGGTCATTCCCACCGTGAAATTATGGCAAACTCCAAATGCTCGGTATTGCTTGTAAAAGAACCAAATATTGATCAAATATATAAAAAAGCCTGATCGGAGATTTTATGAGGATAGCAGTTATCAGCTCGCCGGCGGCAAGGAAACAGCCGCCTGATTATGTGCAAGCTCTTGTAAAGGGAATGCAATCTATGGGACACCGCGTTGACATTGTCGACGCATGGACAGAAGACGGCATGAGGCTTCCCGGATATGAGTATATTGCCGTAACAGCGGAACCTGTTTCTTTCTTTTCAGGTAAGATTAATTCTAAAATTGCCAAAGTGCTTGCCGCCGGCAGCACTCTTGCAGGCAAAAAAAGCGCCGCTTTTATAAAAAAGACGGGGCTTTTCAGCGGGCGCGCCCTCGCCAATCTGATGAAAGCAATGGAAAAAGAGGGAATGGTTGTCAACTGGAGCGATCTGCTGCTTAATGCGCCGCATGCCGAAGCGATGGGAAAAAATATCGGCGCCTGACAATTTTGAATAATCACTACGAATTTCTTGGAATTAATCAGAGTGCTTCTCAGGCGGAAATAAAAAAAGCATTCCGCGAAAAAGCAAAACAGCTTCATCCCGATATTGCAGGCTCTGAGCGCGCCGAGTCAATGCGTAAACTTATCGGCGCTTATGAAGTTCTTTCAAATCATGAACGCCGTTTTGAGTACGACAAGGCATATTCGCGCTTTATAAAAAAGTGCGGCTTTGATTACCGCAAATGGCTTTCAGAGCAGGATGATCCTTCATGTCAGGCAAAACTGATATTTTTTGAACTGCTCCACCTTGAGGAAGAACGGGCAATAGAAATTTGGCGCAAGAACGGCGGTCTTGATTTCCAAATGGAAAAACACATAGACCGCGAAGACTGGATGGACTGCTCATTCATCCTTGCGGAAGAATTGGACAAGAGGGGCTGTTCTTTTGAGGCGTTTAAGCTGTTAGCTGCAATTCTTGCCGAAGAGCGGCGCAAGCCGTATTTCAAACTTTTTACTGTGGAAATTGAAAATTTTATCAAGCTGCTTGTAAAATCAAGATTAAAATCAGAGCTTGACAGTGAAACATGGATTGAATGTTTAAAAACCATGATGGAGCTTGGATTTTCCGCACAGGAGCAAAAGCGTTTTATGAAATCAATTAACGACGCATTAATTAAATTAAGGGTATAGCTATGATTCGTTTAAAAAATGAAAAACAAATTGAAGGTATAAGGAAATCATGCAAAATGCTTTCCGCCATGTACCGCGAACTTATTCCGCTTGTAAAACCCGGGATTCAAACAATAGAAATTGACATGTGGGTAAGAGACTGGATAAAAAAAGCCGGGGGCAGGCCTGTTTTTCTTGGATACACAATAAAGAAAAAACCGTATCCTGCGGCAATTTGCATTTCAATCAATGAAGAAGTGATTCATGGTATTCCTTCAAAAAGGCGCATTCGCGAAGGAGATTTGGTTTCACTTGACTGCGGCATAGAGTTCGGCGGCTATATTAGCGATCAGGCTGTAAGCGTAGAAGCGGGTAATGTAGGCAAGGCTGTACACGAACTAAATAAAATTACGCTGGAATGCCTGTACAGGGGTATAACAGCGGTAAAGGCCGGAGACAGGCTTTTACAAATATCCCGCGCAGTGGAAAATCACGCAAAATCATTCGGATACGGAATTGTGCATGAATTCTGCGGTCATGGAACAGGGCTTGTTTTGCATGAAGACCCGCAGGTTCCCAATTATCCGCACGGGCCAAATCCAAAAATGAGTAACGGCATGGTTTTAGCTATCGAACCAATGATTAATGCGGGCACGGGCGATGTAAGAGTTCTTGACGACGAATGGACTGTGATTACAGCCGATGAAAAGGTATCCGCCCACTGGGAACATACAGTCGCCGTATTTAACGGTAATACCGAAATACTGACAGATCCTCTTGAATCTTTTATCTTTATGTAACTATTCATAGTACTCATATATTTGTTAAAATAGATATGTATTTCATAAATTAAAACTATAATTTTACGGAGTTAATATGAATATAACGCAAAAACTTTCATCAAAGAACCTGTTAATTTTTAATCTGGTTCTTATCGGAGCCATTTTTGGCTTTTCTTTGGCATTTTTTTCATTTTCCTGCTCATCGCCGAAGTCTAGGGTGCAGGCTCAGGAAAGCACTGTCATTATTCCTGAAAACGCTCTTGCCGTAGCGGAAAATTTGCAGACTGTTATACGCTCGGTTTCAGAAAAATTACTGCCTTCTGTTGTAGAACTGAAAACTGTATCCATAAGACGCCAGCAAGCGCCTGAATTCAACGGAATTCCGTGGGAATTTTTCTTCGGACCGCGCGACCGCGATCAAAACAGACAGGAGCGCGAATACCGCTCTCAAGGTTTAGGTTCGGGGATAATTGTAAGGTATAAAAACGGCACATATTACGCGCTGACAAACAACCACGTAGTTGACGGAGCAAACGAAATCAGGATCGCCACAAAGGAAGGAAAGGAATACCCAGCCGAACTCGTAGGAATCGACGAACTTAAAGACCTTGCAATGGTTTCTTTTAAAACCAATGATGTTTATCCTTTGGCATCACTCGGAGATTCAGACTCTGTAACGGTCGGAGACTGGGCGATAGCCATAGGCAACCCGCTCGGAGAACAATTTTCGTTTTCCGTAACAATGGGTATTGTAAGCGCAGTTGGCAGAACAGGCGGACCAGGCGGAAACATTAACGATTTTATTCAGACAGACGCTCCGATTAATATGGGAAACTCAGGCGGTCCTCTTGTAAATATCCGAGGTGAAGTAATCGGCATCAATACATGGATTGCCAGTAACCTTTCAGGCGGAGGAAATGTCGGGCTTGGGTTTGCCATTCCTATTAATAATGCAAAACGCTCTATAGATGAGTTTATTGAAACGGGAACTACAAGCTACGGCTGGCTCGGAGTTTCTTTGCAGGAGCCGACAAGAGAAACTGTCATAGAACTCGGGCTTGACGGCAAGCGCGGAGCGCTGGCTTCTCATGTATTCCTTGGCTCTCCCGCCGATAAAGGTGGAATAAGACCCGGAGACTTTATTACTCATGTTAACGGAAAGGAAGTAAGGGGCGTAAATCAGCTTCAAATGATTGTAAGCGATCTAAAACAAGGAGACCGCGCTTCATTCACCGTTATAAGAGACAAGGTATCAAAAGAGTTTAACGTCCGTATAGAAGCGCGCACCGATCAGGTAGCGTCAGATAACAAAAAACTTTGGCCGGGTGTTTCGGTTATTCCGCTTACAGAACAGTTAAGGCAGAATCTTCAGATAAGTGAAAATGCAAAAGGACTCTTGGTAGCGCAGGTCATTTCCGGCTCTCCCGCAGATATAGTAGGATTAAGGCAGAGCGATATAATCACGGCGGTTAACGGCGTAAAAGTAAATGACACTGCGGCCTTCTTCAAGACGTTACGCGAAAAAACCGACAGCGAGCTGTGGTTCGAAATTCAAAGGGGCGAAGCGGTTCTTGAATCGCTGCGGTTTAAAAAGTAGCTATGAATTGTACGGGAATCTATCCTGTACAACTAAATATCAACGCGGAATACGGGTCTTTTTGTGCGATTTTTATCGTAGCGAAGGATATCCGCGTTGAACCTGCGTTCAGCTTCAAGCGTTGAAGGCGGTCCGTGCCCGGGCAGCACAACATAATCTCCGGGAAGTGAAAGAAGGCGGCTTCTGAGTTTATCCATCTGCGTAGCAGCACCATAAGCGCTTGCTGTGCTGCCCACAAGGCCGGCAGTAAGCACATCGCCCGTAAAAAGCAGGTTGTTTATTTTGTAGACCACAGAATCCGATGAATGGCCGGGTATTGAAATAACTTCTATGGAAAAACCGCTGATTGCGATTCTATTTCCGTCTTTGACCATTGTAGACTTATGCTCCATAATGCTTTGATTTACCGCGAACACTTCGGTATTGTAAATGCGCATTAATGTACGCAAGCCGTGCACATGGCTCAAGTGATCGTGCGTTATCAGCACAGCCTTAAGATCAAAGTTATTGTTTTCCAGTGTTTCAAGCGTTATATTTTCCACGCTTCCGGGATCGACTATTACCGCTGCATTTTTACGATTTTCGCCCGTATCTTCCATTCCAAGAATGTAACAGTTGCTGAAACCATACGAACAGTAATGAAAAAACAGCTTCATTATTCTTCCATTTCAAATAAAGCTTCAGCAGTATTTGAGGATCTAAAATCAATATCGTTTTGTTCTGCGCTTGCAAAAAAAACACGCTTTAAATTACAGTTTACAAATGTGGATTTTGACAAATCCGCGCTGATAAACCGGCTGTTATACAAATTTGAACCGTTAAAAGAAGTATTGGCAATCGTCGCACCTTCAAAATTTACATGTAAAATCTCGCAACCGGTAAATTTACAGTTTCCAAAAGCAGATCCGGCAAGCGACACAAACTGAATATCCGACTTTGAAAAATCACAATCAATAAAGTCTGAAAAATCAAAAAAATTCATCCTCATTTTAACGCCGGAAAAATTACAGTTGAAAAACGCAGCTTCCTTAAAATTACAGCCGTAAAAATGATGATTAGAAAAATCGATGTCTGTAAAATGCATGCCGGATACTGTCAGGTCTTTTATTGTTTTGTTTTCTTCAATGTAATTACAAATTCGAAAATATTCCTGCTCAGGATTTGCCTGATGAATAAAACAAAGATTATTACCTGATATGGCAGGTTTTCCGCATCCTGCGGCGCACGGATTAATTACGAACATTTCATTTTCAGCTTATCATAGTTCTATCTTTACAACCAGCCCCGTGAAAGGTAAAATAAAAAAATGTGCTGGTACTGCGGTTCGCCCGTAACAGATGAAGAGCCGATTGGCCGTTCCGCTCGATGTGTAAAGTGCGGAAAAGATCTTCGCTCATGCAAAAATTGCCGGTTTTATCTGCCCGGTTCACGGGGCGACTGCCGTGAATCGGGGGCGGAAGGCCAGCCGGACAAGGAACGCGCCAATTTTTGCGACTGGTTTTCCCTTGATAAAAAATTCCGCCTGCAGAGCGCGGGGCTTTCAAAAGAGCGCGAAAAAGCAGAAGCCTCAAAAACCGCATTTGATAATCTTTTCAAATAAATATGAATAACAAACCGGTATTATTTATTGATTCAGGCATCGGAGGAATTCCCTATTGTACGGATTTCATAAAAAAAAACCCGCAGGAATCAGTCTGTTACCTTGCGGATCATAAAAATTATCCTTACGGTCCGCGCGAAAAAGAAGAATTGACCGCTATTTTAATTTCGCTGCTGGAAAAATTTTTGGCAAAAATTGAACCGAAAATCGCCGTATTGGCGTGTAACACAGCTACAATAGCCGCCCTTTCTTCATTACGCGAAAACTTTGCGCGTCTGCCCTTTGTCGGAACAGTGCCCGCGATAAAGCCCGCGGCAAACGCAAGCAGCAACGGGAAAGTCGGCGTTCTTGGAACAGCGCGGACAATTGAAGAAATTAACAGTCTTAACCTTGCGGAGAATTCATGTGAAATCTCAGGAATAGCCGCGCCTGAACTTGTGGATTTCATCGAACTTCACTTTGACAATTCAGAAGAAGAAGAAAAAACCAAAATTGTAAAAAAATACGTTGATCTTTTCAGGGCGGAGAATGTTGACACCCTTGTACTCGGCTGCACTCATTTTCTTTTCCTTCTTGATGAATTCAGGCGCGAAGCCGCTCCGTATTTTAAAGTTTTTGATTCTCTTGAGGGAATTACAAAACGCATTGAATATCTAATGGGTGAAAACGGCTGTCTTTTGCGCGCAGAAGAAAATTCCCGTCCCGTTCACAGGCTTTTTGTAACAGGCAAAAAAGCATCAGACTCATTCTGGAAAAAAAGAGCGGCGGCGTTAGGTTTTAACCTTGTCATGTTAGACGAACTATGAAAAACAACTCAAAGATTCTTAAAGGACTTGTAATACAGGGTTCGCGCAATATCATGACTGTCAGGATAACGGCGGAAGAAGGTATAAAGAATCTTGAATGCAGAATAAAGGGAAAAGTTTTAAAATCAGACGAAGATTACTATAACCCCATTGCGCCCGGAGACTGGGTAAATGTTGAACGGCAGAGGAACGAAAATACCGCGTTGATTCTTTCTGTTGAAGACAGACGGAATCTCTTCAGGCGTTTTAATCAAAAAGAATCGCTAAGCCAGCTTCTCGCGGCAAATGTCGATCTTGTTCTTTGCATATGCACTGCGGTCTCCCCTCCCTTCAGGCCGCGTTTTCTTGACCGTGTTCTTCTGCAGGCTGATATTGAGGGAATAGAGGCGATTATTATCTGCAATAAAATTGATCTTGGGTATGACGACATTAATGTCGACGAACGGCTTGAAGATTTTAAACGTATCGGCTATAAGGTAATTTCCGTGTCCGCAAAAACAGGCGAAGGCCTTGAAGAGCTTCGCCGCGAAATAGAAGGAAAGACTTCCGTCTTAACAGGTCAGTCGGGAGTTGGAAAATCCAGTATCATAAACGCATTAAAGCCGGGTGTAAATATCAGGGAAGGCGCTATTAACGAAAAATACGGACGAGGGATTCACACAACGACAATGTCGTTTATTGTAGACATTAATGCTTCAACGCGCCTTATTGACACTCCTGGAGTACGGCTTTTTATACCGGACGGAATAAAAGCTGAAGAACTTATTTTCCACATGAGAGAATTTGCCCCTCTTGCGGGTAAGTGCAGTTTCGGCATTTCATGTTCGCATAAAACAGAAGCCGGCTGTAAAATAATGGAAGCGGTAAATGCAGGCATCATTCATGAAGACCGTTATGAAAGTTTCCTGCGCATACGCGAAGACCTTGAAGGAAACATCAGTGATTATTGAAAAAAATCTGCTCACAGAAAAAACTTTAACACTTCTCGAATACCCGCAAATTACAGAAAGCGTCGCGTCATACGCGGTCAGCGAAGAAGCTGCGAAGAAAATAAAAGAAGCAAAACCTGTCTTTACAAGCGGTATGGAAGCTGTAAAGGCAAAGGTAAGCGCTATTCATTCAATTATGAATTTCTGCGATGACGAACCAAGGGCATGGCTTCCGTCAATTGGTTTCCTGCTTCCAAAAATAGAAGTGCCCGGCGCTGTTCTGGATTTGGACGAAGTTCTTGCAATCGCCCTTTTCATTGAACGCTCAGGCGAAATAAAAAACTGGATAGCCAAAGAACGATCCGGTTTTGCCGAACAGGAAACAGACGGCAGGAAGGAACTTTTAGCAATGTTAGAACTCCTTCCTGACTGTACTCCCGCAATGGCTGAAATATTTAAAATAATCGACAGGGAAGGAAAACTCCGCGACATTCCTGTGTTACGCGCCATAAAAAGACGCCTCGAAAGCCTTGAGAAGGAATTAAAGGCTGTTGTCTCTCATTATTCTTCGGATGATGAGTACAGGCGCATACTGCAATCGCCGCTTCCTTCGCAGAGGGACGGCCGCGCGGTACTGGCAGTTAAGGCAAATTTTCGCGGACGAATCCGAGGAATTGTACATGAGGTATCTTCAAGCGGGCAGACTGTCTTTATAGAGCCCCTTGATGTAGTAGAAAAAAACAATGAAATTCTCGTAGAAAAGCGTAATCTAGACGCGGAAATTCAAAAAATACTGCGTGAATTAACGGAAAAAATTGCTCTCTACGCGGAAAAATTAAAAACGTTTCACACAACAATAATTGAGCTTGAATGTTTAAGGGCAAGAGCAAAGTATTCTCATGCGACAAAGGGGCATTTTGCAAAAAATACGGATAACGGAAGGGAATGTCTTGTTTTAAAACAGGCACGTCATCCCCTGCTCAAAAAAGCGGTTCCAATCAATATCGAAATGAATAATGATACCCGCACCCTGATTATAACAGGTCCGAACACAGGCGGAAAAACTGTCGCTTTAAAAACGCTGGGGCTTCTCTCCATGATGAACCAGAGCGGTCTCGCCATTCCGCTTGAAGAAGGAAGCTGCCTTCCGTTTTTTGACGGAGTATTTGCGGACATCGGCGATGAACAGTCTATAGATCAGTCCCTTTCTACTTTTTCAGCCCATATAACAAACATATCCGCCATAACGGCTTACGCAACGGAAAAATCACTCGTTCTCCTTGACGAACTTGGTTCAGGAACCGACCCGGAAGAAGGCGGCGCAATTGCTATGGCAATACTGGATTATTTGATAGAAAAGAACGCGCGGATGATCATTACAACGCACCACGGAATATTGAAAAATTACGGCTATACAAGACAGGGCGTAGAAAACGCCTCCGTTGAATTTAACGCGCAGACGCTTTCACCCACTTATAAAATAATCAACGGGATTCCCGGAGAAAGCAGAGCTCTTGATATAGCCGCCGCAAACGGTCTTGACAGCAGTATTGTAGAAAAAGCGAGAAATTATATTGACGAAGAAAAGTCAGACATTTCCGCATTGATCAAGGGGCTTGAACAGAAACAGAAAGAACTTGCGGGGCTTGAGCATAAAAGCTCAGTTGAACAAACAAGGTTAAAAGAAGAAAAACGAAAAGCGGATTTAAAGGAATTGCAGCTTAGGCAAAAAGAAGCGGAACTAAAGCGCGAATCTGTAGGGAAACTTTCGTCTTTATTAAAGGAAAGCCGCAAAACGCTTGAAAACCTTGTCCGTGAGCTGAAAGAAGGCGAGGTAGACCGGGAAAAAACCCTGAAAGTAAAGGAATTCCTTGCAGAACTTGCGCGTAACGTTGAGAATGAAAGCTCCGCTCTTGACGAAGAAGAACGCGCCATAATTGAACAGTTCCAAAAAAACAAAAATGAAACATTCTCCGACTTTGCGCCGGACATGGAAGTTTTCGCAGGCTCTTCAAAACAACGCGGCGTAATTATCCGTAAAGACAAAAAAAACTCCGCAGGAAATTCGTGGATAGTAAAAATCGGTTCCATAAAAATGAGTTTTCCGGAAAAAGATTTAATTCCGGCATCCGGCGTTAAGGCAAATAAAACCGCATCATGGGACGCGGAATACGGCTCGTCTGCCGCCGCTGTTTTTGAACTTAAATTAATCGGAATGAGGCTAGAGGACGCAAAAGACGCCCTTCGCCGCCAAATTGAAAGCGCTTTGCTTTCAGGGTTAAAAACATTCGCCGTTATTCACGGAAAAGGTTCCGGCATTTTGCAAAAAGGAATTCATGATTATTTAAAAAATGACCCCGCTATAGCGGACTATTACTTTGCCCGCCCCGAACTCGGCGGATTCGGCAGAACTGAAGTAGTTTTAAAGTAACCGACTTTGCGGACAGGCGCTTAATCAATGAATGGTTCGTCGCTCTCCATAAAATCGGGTATTGTATAGACAAGAGAGCCTGACCGGCGCACCCGCAATGCGGCAAAACCTTTGGAAACCATAGCGTCAAGGTCCCTCTTCGCTTCTTCTACGGTGATATTCGCGGCAAGCGCCGTTTCACTCGCTGTAAGAATACCCTTGTTCGATTTTGCCAATTTTAAAATAACACGCTCAACAGGCTCTTTTACATGTACGATTTTAGTTTCACCGTCATTAACATTACGCCATTTAAGCCTGCCGTAACTGTCAAACTTATCATTGTTATCCAGAATAGCCTGACGGATATTCGCTTCCCTTACCTGACCGGGTAATGTTAAAAAATCATAAATAGAACCAACCATACCAAGTCCGCATGTAAACATCCACAGTATCCCTGTAGGAATTTTCCCAAGATAAAAACGATGGAATCCCAAAGCGCCGCAGCCGCTTATCAGCCAGAGAAAGTAAGCAAGTCCCGTACTATACATTATTTAAAGATAAAGGTTTTTTGGGTAATCTGTCAACGAAACAAATGTTCTTAAAAAAAAGGGCTGGTTTCCCAGCCCTTACAAGTTACTGTACTCTCGTAAAAGTAAACTTGGTGAATGTAAAAGTAACATCCTGTGTAGCGCCTTGCGAATCAAAAACAAGTACATTAGCGTCGGTGGCAGTGCCGGATGAATCTTTAATGGCAGTAAAAGTATATTTTTTGGTAATCTCGGTATCTGCAGCAATAGCTCCTTCATTTTTTTCCCAACTTGAAAGTTCTCCCCAATAATTTACTTTTGCAGAACAATCTACAAGGCAAAGATCAAGTCCTGTGAACGCCCTGTTTGATTTAAAAGTTATTTCCAGTTCGTACTTTTCTCCGGCTTTTATCTGCTGTTTGTTAAACAACCAGCTTGCCTTTACTTGAACCTGATAACCGGGAGACCACTGATTTTTCGGCATTCTCAACTGCCAATTTGCGGGCGCATTGGTTGTCCAAACCTGCGCTCCGGCAGTTCCAATACCAATTACCAGCAATACCAGTAAAACCATCCATAATCTCTTCATAGTATACCTCCTCTATGATATACTAAAAGACCCGCCCCAAACCGAGCCGGACAACGTCCGGCTGCCTGCGGTACAGGTCGGCATGGTTTTGGTGCGGGGCTTTTTTTTACGGGGAAACAATACTTTGCGGAGAAACTCTTTTAGTGAGAGTTTTTCTTTAGATATTTTTACATTCTGTGGGGGGGGGGGGGGTAATAACATAAGGTCAATATGAGAATTTACATTAAATGCCATGTTTTTCATAAAAACCTCTTGTTTAGCCATAAGGTTAAGATTTACATACAGGAATCAATTATCCGACCTTAAAAATTTCTATTGTATACCCCTGAAGAACACATCAAACAAAATATAATAGGATAGGATAAAATCCAGCTTGCCTCTATATTATAACATTAAAAACAGTAACCGTCAAAAAAATTACAGTAAACTTATTAGAACACAGATATTTAACGAATAACTTTGGTTTTTGGTCTTGCGTATGCCCTTGTTATAACTTTATCCGATGTATTTTGAGATTTTCCTCCAAATACAATGAGAATCAAAAGGGTAATCAGGAAGGGCAGCATATTGAATACTTCAGAAGGAATGAATTGCATCCCTTCTATATTAGTGATATTTACGGCAAGACTCGAGAAAATGCCAAACAGGAAACTGGAGCCTAGTATACCCAGCGGGAAACGGCGGCCAAAGGAAACTGCGGCAAGGGCAATAAATCCTTTTCCGTTAACGGTATTCACCGTAAATTGAATATCTTGAGTCAGAACAATACAGGCTCCGGCAAGACCGGCAAAGAGACCGGAGAGTAAAACAGCAATATAGCGAATTTTATTTACATTTACTCCGGCGCAGACAAGAGCCTGCGAATGTTCACCTGCGGCGCGAAGGCGTAAACCCCAAGGACGCTTGTACATCAAGAACCATACAGCCGCTAAAATAACAAGCGCAATTATAATCGTAGGATAAATCCCGAAAAGCCCCTGCCTCATTCCCATACGGTAATTCATACTGCGATCCATGCGGAATATAAACTGACAAACAAATACAGTTAAGCCGTTGGAAAGAAGGTTTATTCCCGTTCCTGAAATTACCTGATTCGCTCTTAATGTAACGCACGCAAAAGCATGAATTAACGAAAAAAGACCGCCTGAAACAGCGGCAATTAACAGCGCCAGAGGAATCGAAAAACCTGTTTTTGTTTCCAAAAAAACATGGCTTACTGCCGCAGTCATCGCGCCGATAGTCATAAGCCCTTCAAGGGCGATATTTAAAATTCCTGAACGTTCGCAAATCATGCCTCCTGCCGCCGCTATAAGTATGGGAGAGACAATCATCAAGACTGACGGAATTATTGTTATAGCAAACTGAAAATATTCCATCAACTAACCTCTTTCATGCGAAGTCTTTTCATCCGCCATTCAACAAACATTTGTATTACCGATCTTAAAGATAAAAATACAACCACAAGAGCCATTATTATCGATGTAATTTCACCCGGTATCTGCCGCGCCTGCATCAACGGCTGCGCGGATTTTAACGTTCCAAAAAGCAGTCCCATAACGGCAATGCCCGCACCTGTACAATTTCCGCAGAGAGCCACTACGATTCCGTCAAAACCGTAATTATCAAACGATGACAATATACGTCCATAACTGAATACACCTAACGAGACGCAGGCTCCTGCAAGTCCCGCAAACGCTCCTGCGATCATCATGGCGGCAGTAATATTTAACTTAACCCGAATACCTGCATATTGAGCGGCTTCCCTGTTAAAACCGACGGCGCGCAGGGAAAAACCCAGCGCTGTTTTTTCCATAATGATCCCGTAAATAACAACGGCGGCGGCGGCGAACCAAAGACCGTAATTTAACCGTGAACCGTTTGTTAAATAAGCAAGCACAGAGCTTGAAAGAGACGCCGTTACGGGAAAATCGACAGTTCTGAAAGTGCTGCTTCCCGGTATTCTCATTGTTATAATACGGTGCAGATAAAGGGCAATGTAGTTTAACATTATTGCAGCGACTACTTCCGATACTTTATAACGCGCTTTCAGAAAGCCGGTAATTCCTCCCCACACAGCACCGGCAAGCATTGCGGCGCATACGGCGGCAGCAAGGTGCAGAACAGGAACCGGAGGGAAAAAAATAGCAGTAATTTGCGCGGCTGTAACTCCTGCAATGTACTGTCCTTCCGCGCCGATATTGAAAAGCCCCGAACGTACGGCAAATCCCATACTAAGAGCGCACAGGATAAGCGGGATTGAGACAACAAGCCATTCGCCAACATAACGTACATTCCATGTACCGCGCCTAGAATCAAAACCGCTTACAACCTGCAGCAGCGCCTGATACATTCCTGAAGGATTCCTCCCGATTGCCCTAAGGAGCAATGTAGCAGTTAAAAACCCTAGAATTACCGCAATAACAGAGGCCGTCCACGAAGAAGCTGTGAACATACCATTTATGCGAAATGAAAGTTCTAATTCACCGGCATTATTGAGGTTTTGTCTTTTTTGTTTATATGTTCTATTCGTCAATCGCTCTTAAAATTTAAAGATTCTCCCTTTTCTATAAACTGGGCACACACGGATTCGAACCGCGGACATCTTGCGTGTAAAGCAAGCACTCTAACCAGCTGAGTTATGCGCCCAAAAATACCCGGCCAAGCGGCTGACCGAAGGCAGACGCTTCATACTTTTGAATCTTAATTCAAAAATATCCGGCCAAGCGGCTGACCGAAGGCAGACGCTTCATACTTTTGAATCTTAATTCAAAAATATCCGGCCAAGCGGCTGATGGGAGTCGAACCCACGTCTCCAGCTTGGAAGGCTGGGGTAATAGCCGTTATACGACAGCCGCAAAATACCGCTTATATATTCTATAATATACAGAATTTTGTCAATAACCCGAATTACCTTGAAATATTATGAGTTAGCAACTTGTAACGATTAAACACAGCATCGAAGTTCCCGCCCGTCTTCCGCCCGTATAGGCGGAATAGCCTGCGCGCATTCAGACCTTGCCTGCGTACAGCGAGGGGCAAATGGGCAGCCCGGTTCCGGATTTGCAGGATCGCTTACTTTTCCCGGAATGGTAAGCAGCGGCTCTTTGGAATAATGACTGCCGAAGCGGGGAGACGCGGCAAGAAGCGCCTTTGTATAGGGGTGGCACGGATTGCCGGTAATTTCCGCCGCGCTTGCAGATTCCATCACAAGGCCGCCGTACATCACCATGATACGATCTGATATTTCGGCTGTTAAATCAATGTCGTGGCTGATAAAAATAATCGAAATGTTTCTTTTACGGCGCAGGGTTTTTAAGAGTTCTGTTATCTGTTTCTGTATAGTAAGATCGAGAGCGGTTGTCGGCTCATCGGCAATTAAAAGCTCGCACCCTTGAGCCAATGCGAGTGCAATGCCTATTCTTTGAAGCTGCCCGCCTGAAAACTGATGCGGAAAATTGATGAGCCTTTCCCTGCCGTTGTCGAGTCCGGTTTCTTCAAGCAGCGCCGCCGCGCGCTTCGAAGATTCTTCTTTTGTTATTTCAGGCTCGCTGTTTCTGAATGTTTCCAAAAATACACTGCCGATATTTTGAAGAGGATCAAAAGAGCGCCCTGGCTCCTGAAATATCATGCCTATTCTTTTCCCCCGGTATTCACGTAACGCGCGTATTCCAAGCCCTGCAAGTTCCTTCCCGTCATAGCAGACGGAACCGCTGATACTTGCGCTGTTCGGCAGAAGACCGGGAATTGCCAGAACGCTGACGCTTTTACCTGACCCGCTTTCTCCCACAATACCAAGCGTCTCTCCTTTTTGCAGCGTAAACGAAAGCCCCCGTACAGCATGAATACCGACAAAATCCCTGCCGCGCAGAACGCTGAAAGTAACAGCCAAATTGTTTACGGCAAGTAATGCGGGACGCGCGGCGCTTGTTGACGTATCCTGAAGGCTGCCTGTTTTCTTTTCCTTCAATCTGCTGTTTCTGACAATTCTTGTGTGATAAGGATCAAAGAAATCACGCAAAGCGTCTCCGATAAAATTGAAAGCCAGAGTTACACCTAACAGGAACCACACGGGGCTTAACAGCCAGGGGAACGCCCGCAAGTTTGAAATTGTGGAAAGGTCGCGTTTGATAAGAGAACCCCAGCTTACCGCCGGATCTGTAATACCAAGTCCAAGGTAGGAAAGGACTGTCTCCGTCATGATAAAACCGGGAATACTCAGCGCAACGCTGACAATCAGAAGGCTCGCTATCTGCGGAATAATGTGCTTGAAAATTATCACTACAGAAGGAATCATTTCCAGTTTGGCGTTAAGGACAAACTCCTCACGTTTGATCGCGTGAACCATGCCCCGTATTGTGCGGGCGGAACCCGGCCAGCCTACCAGCGAAAGAATCAGAGTGATCATCATGTAAGACTGACCTGAGTCCATGTTATTCGCCATAAGCGAGCGCAGGAACAATATCAGGTAAAGCGTAGGGATTAACATTAAAAATTCAGACGTTCTCATGATAGACCAGTCTGTAACGCCGCCGAAGAAACCGGAAAGACCGCCCGCAAGAGCGGCAAGCACAAGCGAGATTGCCGTCGCAACAAAACCGATGGTAAGCGAAACACGCGAACCGTATACAATACGTGAAAAAAGATCCCTGCCAAGATTATCAGCGCCCATAAGGAAGATCGGGTAATCGCCTTCTTCGGTTGTAAAAAAATGCCGCTCGGCGGGAATTATTCCCCACAAAAGATAAGGCTCTCCTTTGCCGAAAAGTTTTATTTCCGAATAATGATCCCGCACACGGGCGTATTTCCATATTACAGAGTTTGTTATCCGCCATTCCTGCGCCTGAATCTTTCCTTTGTAAAAACGTATATTCGACGGATGATAACTTTTATCCGCAAACGAAGTGTTAGGCGAATATGGAGCGAAAAATTCCGCGAAGATCATCATAAAGTAAAGCAGGGCAAGACAGACAAGAGACACGGCGGCTACAGGCCTTGTTTTCACATAATTAAGGAACTTCTTCATGCTACTCTTTTCCGTATCTTATGCGAGGGTCTACAAGCGCAAGGGCTATGTCGGCAAGCGCCATACCGACCAGCACAAGGAACGAAATAAACATTATGTTGGCAAGTACAAGATTAATGTCTTGTTGAATAACAGCTTCGTACATAAGGCGACCGATGCCCGGATAGGCAAAAATAATTTCCAGTATAAGAGAGCCTGAAAAAAGACTCGCAAGCAGATTTGCGCTGCCTGTAATGTAAGGGTTCAGCGTATTCCTGAAAGCATGAGCGAAATAAATGCGCCATTCGGCAATTCCCCTAGAGCGAAGATTTGTGATGTAAGGCTGTCCAAGCTGGTCAAGCATTGTCGCCCTGATCATGCGAAGCGAGCCGCCGATTCCGCCGAGGAACATAGATAACAGCGGCAGGAAAATATGATGAGCGTAAGAGAAAACAAATTTGGCGGGCGCTGCCGAAAAAGGAAACGAAGGGTAAGCGGTAACAGGAAAAAGACCTGACACCGACGCAAAAAGCTGAAGGAGTATCAGAAGCAGCAGCCCCGGAAATGCGTGAAGCACAAGAGCGAAGAATGTTACCGCAACATCAATTCTTGTTCCGGCCTTAGTAGAAAAATATATACCTAACGCAAATGAAAAAATTGTAATTAATACAAGCGATATAAGGCTAAGAACAAGAGAATTAACTATCCGTGAAGAAATCAAAAATGAAACCGGCGCTCTGGATATAAGGCTTACTCCGAGATCATGATGTAAGATAACACGGTTGAGCCAGCGAATATATTGGACATAAAACGGCCGATCAAGTTCAAGTTCAATTCTGCGGGCTTCAAGCTGGTCCGCGCTCATGCTTTGCAGGTTAACGCTTACCCTGCCCTGCCTTTCGCTGAAAAGCTGCTGCATCATTATCTGATCGACAATGTCGCCGGGAGCCAGCGCCATAAGACCGAAGACCGCAAACCCCAGCAGAAAAAGCATTACCATCATTGTTATAAACCTGTTTACAATGTAGGAAAAGAGGGGAAACCTCCGTTTTAAGGCGTAAAAGGGTTTTAATACAATGCCAAAAATGTTACGGATACGCATGATACCTCTCAATAACATTTTATGCGCCGAGCGGGAATTAAGTCAATTAACTTGTAATATAACCCTGTTGATTATCCAATAGCTTCCAATATGTATTGCTTTTGTTCAATAAATTCCCTTGATACCGAAAAACCGGAATCTTTATGAGAATACGCTCCTGTTGTTACCTTATGCGTGATTTTTCCCGGCTTTCCGTTTAATATGTAAACCATGCCGGATAATAGAAGGGCTTCTTCAACATCATGGGTAATAAAGAGAGTGGAAACCTTCATCTGTTCGGCAATATCGGCGTACCACAACTGCATCCTGCGCCTCGTGATTGCGTCTAACGCGGAAAACGGTTCGTCAAGGAGAATAACTGAGTTATGCGTCATGCACGTTCTGAGCAGGGCGGCGCGCTGGCGCATTCCGCCCGAAAGCTGATACGGATACTTTTTTTCATAACCGGAAAGCCCGAACACAGGAAATAACGGAGCCGCCTTTTCCCGCGCTTGTTTTTTCTTTTCTCCCCGGATCAGCAGCGGAAGGATAACGTTGTCAATGACGGTACGGTATTCAAGAAGAAGGTCTTTTTGCAGCATATAACTGACCCTGCCGCTGATGCCTGTAATGTCTTCGCCGTCCAAAAAAACTTTGCCGTTGTCCGGCTTGTCAACGCCTGAAAGAACGTTAAATACCGTCGTTTTGCCGGCACCGGAAGGACCGACAATGGAAATGCACCCTCTTTGCGGTAATTCAAGATTTATATCCTCAACTACAGGCTCTTCGTTGTAATTTTTTGTAATGTGCTCGCAGTAAAAGAGCGCATCTCCGCTCACTCAGCGCCCCGCATTATCCGGCAGATACTCGTTTGTAAAACCGCCCGCGCCGATGTTGATTTCAAGGAGTCCCTTCTCAAACATCCAGCGGTAAAAAGCGCTCCAGCGTACGGGATCAATTTCTCCCCAGCGGGGCGCGTCTCCCTTGTAGCGGGACGCAAGGTATTGCTGGCTTCGTACAGCGGTCTGCCGATCCGTTTCAGGAGCGTGCTTTAACAGAATTTCCGCCGCTTCCGCGGGATTTTCCATCGCAAAATAATAGCCGCGGCTTACCGCGCCGAGAAACTTTTTGGCGGTCTGCGAATTGGAAGAAAGCCATTTTGTGTTTGCAACTAACACAGGCGTGTAAAAATCAAGTATGCTGTCAACCGCTCCTAAATCAATATAATTGATCCCTATGTTTCTTGCTTCCGCAGTAATGCCGTCAAAAGCGTAATAAATCCAGATTGCGTCTACATCGGTCTGAAGCGCGGAAAAAGCGTCTGTCGCGAAATTTGGAATCATTCTGACAGCGTTAAAATCGCCGCCGTCTTTTTCTACAATGCGACGCACTACTTCCGTTACAAGCGGCGTTTCCCAAGAGGCAAACCGTTTGCCCGACAAATCAGCGGGTCTTTGTATGCCGCTTTCTTTCAGCGACATAATACCCGATGTGTTATGACTGATGATTGCAGCTACTGCCGTTACGGGAAGCGCATCGCGTTCTTTTGCAATTGCAGGTCCAAGCGACTCCTGAAAGCTGACTCCGAACTCAGCCTTTCCCGATGCCACAAGAACCAGCGCTTCATCTTCGGGCGGCTGCGTTATTGTTACATTCAACCCTTCTTCCGCAAACCAGCCTTTTTCAAGAGCGACATACATCCCCGTGTGGTTTGTATTAGGCGTCCAATCCAGCAGAACAAGGATTTTATCTCCACTCTTTTTCCCTCTGCACCCGGTCAGCGCAGCAGCGCACGCAATAACAGCGACACACACTGCCAAAAATTTTGTCTTCATAAAATCTCTCCTATATTAATTTTCAATTCTTTTCCATGGGATAGCTGTCTTTTCAATAAATGAGATAACTCTTATCAGTAAAAGGCTCAATGCCGATACCAGAATTATTACGGCGAACATTTTGTCAAACGAATAAGAACGTCTGACGCGGATCATGTAAACGCCCAGCCCAGCATCGCCGCCTAGCCACTCCGCTACAACTGCCCCGATAATCGAATAGGAAGCCGCAATTTTTAAACCTGAGAAAAATGCCGGCATCCCTTGCGGGATTTTAATGTAACGGTACAACTGCCATTTTTTCGCTCCCATTGATTGCAGCAAACGCATTTCGTCTTCATCAGCGGCGGCGAATGCGCCGAGAAGTCCGATTGTTACGGGAAAGAAACACGTGAGAAAAACAAGTGTTATCTTGGGAGCGAGTCCGTAACCCATCCATAAAATTAAAAGCGGCGCAACAGCTATAACAGGCATGGTCTGGGTAAGAAGTAAAACAGGCGTTACCGACTGCTTAATATAGCGGTTTGCGTCCATTATGAGCGCAAGCGTAAAAGAAGCCGCCAGCGCAACCGCCAAACCGGTAAACGCTTCCAACAGAGTGTACGCAAGATGTCTCGTGAGAAGCGAGAAATCACTTACAAAAACTTCCGCTACGTGCAGCGGACCCGGCAGCATATACGGCGGAATGATTCTGCTCATGCTCAGAAGCTGCCATGCGAGAAGAATTACAGCAACAGGAATTATCGGAAGCCAGTTAGCTGAAACTCGCATGTTTTTCTTTTTATTCACCAATACTCCCTCCTGTCAAAAAAACAGGCAAAAAAAAGCCTTCGCGGATAAATCCACGAAGGCGGTTAATTTCGAAAAATATTCCCGAAAAAACATTTCCCTCCGCCGGTATTATCCGGGACCTCAAATGAGGTCTCTGAACGAGTTTTTCGCCAGATCAGGTACGGCACTCCGTTAACGGATGCCAAGGGTTTCGGGCGTCAGTCCGCCCAATCTCAGCCGGAAACGGTAATCGGCGTTTTTAAACGCCTGCCAATCCAGCACCCCGATTTTTTATAAGTTTATAGATTTTTAAAATAATGTCAAGGAGATATTGCGATAGATTCTCGAATTTTATATTTGTCTTTTGCGTATCTTGACATACAGGAATTTTCAAAATATGGTTAAATCATATAATTTTAAGGAGTAAATTATGAAAAAAATCAGTATTGTCGTTTTTGCCATTGTTTTATTAGCGGCATTTAGCGGATGTTCAAAAAAGCAGCAGTCGAATAAAGCGGCGGCGGAAACATTTGAACTTGCCCTTGTAACGGATATTGGCACTATTGACGACAAATCTTTCAATCAGGGTTCATGGGAAGGGTTGGTACAATACGCGAAAGAGAAAAATATTACCCACAAATACTATCAGCCTGCGGAACAGAGCGATGACGCTTATCTTGCAACCATAGACCTGGCTGTAAGGGGCGGAGCAAAAGTAATTGTAACACCGGGTTTCCTTTTTGAAGTTCCCATTTATACAGCGCAGGATCGTTATCCCAAAGTTAATTTTATTCTAGTAGACGGAACTCCCCATTCGGCGGATTATTCAAACTTTAAGACGAATAGCAATGTTGTCGGCGTTCTATATGCCGAGGATCAGGCGGGTTTCCTTGCCGGATACGCCGCTGTTAAGGACGGTAACAGAAAGCTTGGATTTATGGGCGGCATGGCTGTTCCGGCGGTTGTCCGTTTCGGATATGGTTTTGTTCAGGGAGCCGAATATGCGGCGCAGGAACTTGGGCTTGCATCCGGCGCAATTACAATTAACTACCATTATACAGGCGGTTTTTCAGCCACGCCGGAAGCCCAAACAATGGCGGCTTCATGGTACAACAGCGGGGTTGATATAATCTTCGCATGCGGAGGCGCGGTCGGAAACTCAGTCATGGCTGCCGCTGAACAGACAGGAAAAAAAGTAATCGGTGTAGACGTGGATCAGGCAGGCGAATCCTATACTGTTATCACTTCCGCAATGAAGGGGCTTCAGGCTTCCGTTTATTACTGTCTTGTTGATTTTTACGCCGGTAAATTCCCCGGCGGACAGACACTTGTCTTTTCCGCAACTAATAACGGCGTAGGTCTTCCGATGACATCTTCAAAATTCCAAAGCTTTAACAAAGCCGATTATGACGCAATCTTTAAAAAACTGGCGGACGGCGTAATTCCAAGAATGGAAAATCTTGATAACGACGGAAGTCCAAAAGTAGTGCCTGTCAGGATTTCAAAAGTTACAGAAGTCAAATAAGCCGCATGGGTTACCTTATTGAAATGAACGGGATTACAAAAGTATTTCCCGGCATTGTAGCTAATGACAATATTACGCTTCAGTTCAAAAAAGGTGAAATCCATGCCCTATTAGGTGAAAACGGAGCGGGAAAATCTACCCTTATGAGTATCCTTTTCGGTCTTTATCAGGCCGAAAAGGGTATCATTAAAAAGAACGGTAAAATAGTTCAAATTAAAGGACCGAATGACGCGGCAAAAATGGGTATCGGGATGGTTCATCAGCATTTTAAACTGGTGCATAATTTTACCGTTCTTGAAAACATTATCCTTGGCGCTGAAACCGTAAAGTACGGCGTTTTAAGATTTGAAAATGCGCGCAAGCAGGTGATGGAATTATCACGCCGTTACAAACTGAATATTGATCCTGATGCCCTTGTCTCCGATATTACAATCGGTATGCAGCAAAGAGTCGAAATCCTGAAAATGCTCTACCGCGAAAACGAAATTTTAATTTTTGACGAACCTACAGCGGTGCTTACCCCTCAGGAAATTGAAGAATTAATGAACATAATGAAAAGTCTGGTTGCGGAAGGCAAGTCGATTTTATTTATTACGCATAAACTGGATGAAATTAAAGCTGTCGCAGATCGCTGTACGGTACTGCGCAAGGGCAAGTGTATCGGGACAGTGGATGTTGCGCCGGTTTCCAAAGAAGAACTGTCTGAAATGATGGTCGGGCGCAAGGTGAGTCTTTCCGTGGAAAAGACTGAACAACAACCCGGCGAAACTGTTTTAATAACGGAAAACCTTACCGTAAAAAGCAAAATGCACGGAAAAGCTCTTGTAAACGATGCAAGTTTTGAAGTCCGTTCCGGTGAAATTGTCTGTATTGCGGGAATTGACGGGAACGGCCAGCAGGAGCTTGTTTATGCAATTACCGGAATGTTACAGCCGGACTCCGGACGCGTTTTTCTTGAAGGAAAAGAAATTACACATAACGGTATACGTTCAAGAGGCATATCGCATATCCCCGAAGACAGGCATAAACACGGCCTTGTGCTGGACTACAATCTTGCATATAACCTTATTCTGCAGGATTATTTTTCACCGCGCTTTCAGAAAAACGGTTTTTTAGATTTTGATGAAATATATAAAAATGCGGATGAATTAATAGAAAAATTTGATATACGCTCAGGTCAGGGCGCGCATACTATTGTCCGCAGTATGTCAGGCGGCAACCAGCAAAAGGCGATTATTGCGCGGGAAATATTGAGGGATTCCCGTCTTCTTGTCGCAGTTCAGCCGACAAGAGGACTTGATGTCGGCGCATGCGAATATATTCACAATCAGCTTGTTGCGGAACGTACAAAAGGAAAGGCGGTACTCTTGGTTTCCCTTGAGCTTGACGAAGTAATGGATGTCAGCGACAGGATTCTTGTTATTTTTGAAGGAAAGATAGTAGCCGATGTAAATCCAAAAGATGTAGGTTATAAAGAACTTGGACTTTACATGGCAGGTTCTTTATATGCGAAATTAAGAAGAAAAAGCGCATGAATGTAAAACTTTCAAATTCTGTTATTAATGCGCTTTCATCCGTTACGGCGATTTTTACAGGTCTTCTGGCAGGTTTAATCATTTTACTTTTAACTAACGCTTCTCAGGCGCTGCTGGGTTTTTGGGCGATTCTTTCCGGCGGCTTTTCATCCATGAAGGAGTTTGGGCAGGTTCTATATTTTGCGACTCCGATTATCATGACAGGTCTTTCTGTCGGTTTTGCGGGCAGAACGGGGCTTTTTAACATTGGAGCTTCAGGCCAGTTCCTTATCGGCGCATATGCGGCAGTCCTTACCGGTGTAAAATGCGATTTTCTTCCCGGTCATCTTCAATGGATCGCCGCCTTGCTGGCGGCTATGCTGGCAGGCGCTCTTTGGGGCGCAATCCCCGGTTTGTTTAAAGCGCTTTTCAACGTAAACGAAGTTATCTCCTGTATAATGACAAACTATATCGGAACTTATTTAGTTAATTTTTTAATTACAAAAACAATTTTTGATTCTCTTAGGAACCAGACAATGCGCATATCTGCGGCTGCGAATCTTCCGAAGATGGGAATGGATAAAGTTTTCAGGGAGGGCTTCATTACATCAAGCGCAAACTCAGGTTTTTTTATTGCGATTTTGTTTGCGGTATTGATATACATTATTCTTGAAAAAACTTCTTTTGGTTATGAACTTAAGGCGTGCGGCTTTAACCGTGAAGCCGCGCGTTATGCCGGTATCAACGAAAAACGCAGTATTATTGTTTCTATGATTATTGCGGGCGCAATGGCTGGAATTGGCGGGGCGCTGCTGTTTCTTGCAGGTTCAGGCAAGGGAATTACAGTTGTGGATACGTTAGCGCAGGAAGGCTTTCTCGGCATTCCCGTCGCCCTGTTGGGTCTTAACAATCCGATAGGGATAATTTTTTCCGGTTTGTTGATCGCCTACCTTAATGTTGGCGGATTTAATATGCAGCTTTACCATTTTGCGCCGCAGGTAATAGAAATTATTATCGGTGTAATTATTTATTTCAGCGCTTTTGCCCTTCTTGTAAGTAAATTCATAAAGTCGGTAAGAAAACGCATGAGGTCAAAATGAGTATATTGTTTTTCCTTGTCCAGCAAACAATGTTCTTTTCAATTCCTCTTTTGATAGTAGCTCTTGGCGGAATGTTCTCCGAACGTTCCGGCATAATAAATATTGCGCTGGAAGGGATTATGATCATCGGCGCATTTTCCGGCATTTTGTTTATCAACATGATACAAAAATTTATTCCCGGGCAGCCGGTTTTATTGATAGCTGTGTTAATCTCCGCATTTTCGGGAACAGCGGTTTCCCTCCTTCACGCCTATGCTTCAATTAACCTTAACGCCGATCAGATAATCAGCGGAACGGCGATTAATATGCTGGCTCCGGCAACGGCGATTTACATTGCGAGAACAATCCGCACCGTACAGCAAATTCCGTTTGTTAACCAGTTTCGTATTGATAAAGTCCCGCTGTTAGGCGACATTCCGTTTTTCGGCGGCCTGCTTTTCAAAAGCACGTATATTACTACTTATTTAGGTTTCTTAATTCTGGCGGTTTCCGCCTTTGTTCTTTACAAAACCCGTTTCGGCCTGCGTCTTCGTTCCTGCGGCGAACATCCTCAGGCTTCTGATTCTGCAGGAATAAATGTCTACGCGATGCGCTACGCCGGAGTGATGATTTCAGGCGCGCTTGCGGGAATCGGCGGACTTGTATTTGTTATCCCGACATCCATAGAGTTTAATCCCGAAGTTTCAGGTTACGGCTTTTTGGCAATTGCCGTGTTGATTTTCGGACAGTGGAAGCCGGGTCGCATTCTTGCCGCAGCGTTTTTCTTCGGTCTTATGAAGGCCATATCTTCATCATATTCAGGCATTTCTTTTATGAGCGCCATACCTATTCCCGCCTACATATACAAGATGATACCCTATATCGCAACGCTTGTTGTTCTTGCTTTCAGTTCCAAAACCTCACAGGCTCCGAAAGCCGAAGGTATACCTTACGATAAGGGACGAAGATAATGGAAAAACAGTACCACGTTGATTTTGACGACAGTCACGGTGCGTTATATGCAATCCTCCCGGGCGATCCGGGGCGGGTGGAAAAAATAGCCTCTTTTCTTGAAAGCCCGCGTTTTTTTCACCGGAACCGTGAATATACAGCATGGCTTGGAGAGTTGTCCGGCAGAACAGTAATGGTAATTTCAACCGGAATGGGAGGACCGTCCACAGCGATTGCCGTTGAGGAACTGTTTAAAACAGGCGTACGCAATTTTGTCAGGGTCGGCACTTGCGGCGGAATGGCTCTTCCCGTAACGGGCGGCGATGTTGTTATCGCCACAGGAGCAATCCGCATGGAGGGAACGACAAAGGAATATGTTCCTGTTGAGTTTCCCGCCGTCGCCAATTTGGACATTACTAACGCTCTTGTGGAAGCCGCAAAAAAACTAGAGCTTAAATGGCACGCAGGAATTGTCCAGTGCAAGGATTCTTTTTACGGGCAGCACAGTCCCGACCGTATGCCTTCAGGTTATGAGCTAAAGGACAAATGGGAAGCGTGGATAAAAGCCGGCTGCCTTGCCTCAGAAATGGAAAGCTCGACACTCTACATTGTAAGCCAGATACTCGGCGCAAGAGCCGGCTGCGTGCTTAACGTTGTATGGAATCAGGAACGTGAAAAAGCAGGAATGAGCAACCCTCATTGCCACGAAACGGAAAATGCAATCAAAACAGCCGTAGAAGCGGTACGGAAATTAATTGAGCTTGATGCAAAAAATCAGCAAGTTCTTAAATAACAAGGTTGTAAAAAAATTTATTCTTTTCAGGTTTCTTTCGCCGACGAAGTTGGTTAAGTTTATAACATTGTAAATAGACCTATTTTATTCTATTATATTTACATGAGTACAATTCGAAACAGTAAAACCAAAACATTCGGCATATTGACGTCGGGCGGAGATTGTCCCGGACTGAATGCCGCAATACGGGGCGTTTGCCGGGCGGCGCAAGACCGTTACGGTATGAAAATCATCGGCATAACCGACGGTTTTCGGGGCCTTATCAACGGAAATGTCCATCAGCTTAATCCAATTGATTTTTCGGGGATATTGACAAGGGGCGGAACTATTCTCGGGTCAAGCAGGGAAAAACCGTTCAAACACGCTAAAGGTGATGAAGATGTTGCCGGCGATAAGGTGGCGGCTATTAAAGAAACCTACCATAAGCATGAACTTGACTGTCTGGTCGTGTTGGGAGGCAACGGAACCAATACCACTGGCTACCGCCTTTCACAGGAAGGGCTTAATGTAGTCGGTCTCCCTAAAACCATCGACAATGACATTGTAGGCACTGACCGCACTTTCGGCTTTGATTCCGCGCTGACCATCTGTACTGAAGCTATTGACCGTTTACATTCCACCGCACAGAGCCACAGCCGCGTGATTGTGATTGAAGTGATGGGGCATAAGGCCGGTTGGCTTGCCCTGTATGCGGGGGTTGCCGGCGGCGGCGATGTTATTTTATTACCGGAAATTCCATACGATGTAAAAGCCATCGGCAAACATCTGGAAGACCGGGCAAAAACAGGTAAAACCTTTTCCATTGTCGTTGCTGCCGAAGGCGCGCTCTCCAAAGAAGAAGCAAAAATGGACAAACACGAACTAAAAAAATACCACGCCGAAAACGGCCCCTCGGTTGCTTATCGCGTTGCCCGTGAGATAGAGAATGAAACCGGCATGGAAACCCGCGCCACCGTTCTGGGCTATGTGCAGCGCGGCGGTGTTCCGAGCGCATCTGACCGCATTCTAGCCACAAGTCTCGGCACGACGGCGGCAGACATACTCGCCAAAGGCAAGTATGGCCACATGGTCGCTCTTGACGGAGACAAAATCACCACAGTAAATTTAAGCGTCCCTGAATCTAAAGTAAAATCCGTACCGGAAGATCACTACATGATCGATACCGCTATTGCTGTGGGGACTTGTATGGGGATCGATTAAATTTGATAAGGTTCAGAGGGAGATTTGCATGACATTAATGGATTTTATAATCAGAATCGTGGCATCGGCATTATTTGGATTTTTTATTGGGTTTGAAAGACAATTGACCGGTCATCCCGCAGGTATCCGTACTAACGTACTTGTCAGTTTAGGTTCGTGTATTTTTGTCATATTTTCCTTTATCATGGACACACCCGACCGGACAAGAATAGCGGGGCAAATCGTAACCGGTCTGGGTTTCTTGTGCAGTGGTATAATTTTTAAGGACGGCGTGAATGTCCGAGGCTTAAATACGGCGGCTACAATATGGTGTACGGCGGCTATCGGCGTTTTGGCAAGCTCAGGTTTTATCCTGTTCGCATTTGTGGCAACTGTATTGCTGATTGCCGCTAATGTTATTCTCAGACCCATTTCAAACAAAATAAGTCCGATGTTTGATGAAACCGGTAAATGTTATCAGATAACGGCTGTCTGCGCGGATGATAAAAAAAAGCTTATCCGTTCCATTATAACGGACTATATTTCCACGTCAAAACTGGTTCTTTCTGATTTGGAGTGCAAGAATGTTTCCGATGACAAGGTTAAAATTATAGCAAAAATGCACGTTTACGGCAGACATCGGGAAGAAATCGCGGAAGATTTGATCGAAAAAATCCGCGAAGAGAAGCATGTTTCTTCCGTTGGATGGGAGATACTGTAATAAGTTGACAATTTATTAAGCAAAAATAAAATGCAAAAGTATCAATCGCCGGTATACCGGTAACTGACACCTTTGCGTTACCGGCGCTTTCCAGATTTAAATTTTGAAAACCGTTCATATAAATCAGTTGGTTTGATAACAATACAATTGGTAATAAAAAATGAGGGGTGTTGCTGTAAAAAACCTTTAATGGTGTGTATTTATGGGAAAAAAGTACCGAACATATTTAATCATTCTTTACAAAAATAGGGAAAATTACTTTTTTTCTTTTAGTTTTTTATAAATTCCCATTTAAATAAGCATCTCATAAATCTATATATTTTCTCATTATGTATGTATTCTTTTTCCAAAGTTGACATTCAATATAGTGATAATTATATTTTTTATGAATTACCTTTACTAAACCATTTATATAAAAAATCACTTTTTTCTAAAACAAAATATAATGGATGTTCGGTTTCCGGTTCTCCGCCTAATTTTATAAACAAATTATATAACCATTTTTCTGTTTCAATTCTTCTGGGATAATAGTTTTTAAAATCCTTAAATCTTCCGAAAGCCTTTGCTTTATTTGAACCTAAAGACAAAGCAATTTTATATGCCTCATCTTTAGGTAATTCAGTTATACTCTGTAAAGGCATACATAGTGAATGACAATAATGTACAATATTTATTTCGTACATAGAAAAAACAATTATTACCCCTTAAATGCTATTGCATCAAGCTGAAACAATAATCCTTCAACAACAAAATCAGTTTGAAAAGCCTTCCGTGAAGGATATTTTCCATTAAATCTTTCCTTAAATACTTTTTTTACAGCAGGAAGATCCATAATATCCTTGAAAAGACAATTTAAATTTACAACCGATTCTAAATTTAAACTAATTGTTTCCAGCCGCTTTTGTAATAAATCAATTGCACCATTAATCTGGTTTTCAATGGGTTGGCCAACATTGCCAAAACAATAACTTATAAAGGCAAAATCGCCAGCTTCAACAATTCCGGAATGTGCCCAATCTTCATCTAAATCACTTCTTTTGATTTCTCTTTTGTTTTGATTCATTTTTATACCTCCAAATGATTTATACCATAATTTATAACATAATGAATATATAAACTTAACATTTTTATTCATATTTCATCTTTTTTATTCATTATTTTTATACCATATATTAATTTCATCCTTTTTTGGCTCTTCAAAAATATTCCAAAATTTCTTTACAATATTTTCATCTATAAAATAATTAATTTCAGAACTATTTTCAATTTCATTATTTCTTTTTTGTATATATTTTTCCCAAATTTTATTATCAACATCAATATAATGCCATTCAATTTCTATTCCTAAATTTTTAAAATATTCTGTGGCGTATTTTCTTTGGCTTTTTTTCCAAAAACCCCAATCAAGAATTACATTAATATCTAAAGATATTATTTCTACAGATTTTTTATACAAATATTTTTCTGTTTTCTCAGCAATTTCATCATGTTTACTACCAAGATGTTGACCAAAAAGCGATAATGTAATTTCATCAACAGATAATAATACAGCCTTCTTTCTTTTCATTATATTTTTTGCATATGTTGTTTTTCCAGAACATATTTTACCACATATTAATATTACTTTTGCCAAAATTATACTCCTATTATTTAAATATAATCTTATTTACTTTTTGTCAATATATCCCATAAAATCTTAACCACTATATCGCCTAACGTTCTTGGCGGTAAATGACGTTTTTTTGCGCCCGATGAGGAAAAATACGAAGCATTTTTACGAGCGCAAAAAATGTAGCGGAGAAAAAGCGCACAAAGGGTGTTCTAGCGCCTAGCGCACGCCCGACTGTGGTTTTGCGTAGCCCTCCAATCCTTCGGATTGATTAGCCGAAGGCGGCGAAGCATATACCGACCTGTTAAACGTAGTGCCCGTACTTATCGACTATTTTATTTCTATTTTTTCAGGAGTACTTAATTTTCTTTCCATTTTCACAAATGATTTTGTCATTTCAATCAATATTATAGCATCTTCATGACTCAACATTGTTTCTTTGGTAGAACCATGACCTGCTAAAGGTTCTTTATTCCTTTTATCATATATTTCCTTTATTAATTCTAATATATTGTTTGGTAATTTTGATTGTTTTCTATACAATTCAAAAAAGCTGCCTAAAGGCTGATTTTCAATACTATTTTTCCGAATTACATCTTTTGCTAATGTTTCAAATATCGAGGCACTAGCATGCAAAACTCCAGCATAATCCTTATTATTAAAGAGAATATCCATTCTTTCAATTAGCTTTCTAATGTTTGGATGTTCTGATAATATAATATCATCAAGGGGATTATCTATTTTATCTATTTCTAATGAAATATCACGATTTATTTTTTTGAACTTTATTTGACTATTATCATATTGGAATATATTATTAATGTCATTTTCATCAATTAGCCCTTCATTAATAAGATCGCATATAGTTTCAATTAATTGTATAGATGTCTGTCGTTTAGAAATTATTTCAAGTTCTCCAAAATGCCATGCCTTTTCAGCAGGCAGATAATATCCATCTACATCTGATTCTAATCGATATAATGACAAACCCTCTACTTGCCGAGCAATATTTATTATTCTGTTTTTATATATTATTTCTATATCAGAATCATTATCTTCTCTACGTGTTATATTTCGAAATAAACGTGAAATTTTAAGACGAGTATCTTCTGAGATTACTTCATATTCAAATATTTTTTTCTGTTCTTCAGTTAAACCTAAAAACACAATTTATTCCATCCTTACATTAATATTTCTCCTACTGTCTCTTATTACCGTAACTTTAATAATATTATCAGTAGGGTTTGATCGACAATTCTCGAAATATCCTCGCTTAAATTAATTTGTTCATCATTTATGAGAACAATAATACCTCCAACTATTATAATTGAAAATCGTACATTTAATAATTAATCATGTCAAGTATTTTTCAAATATTTTAAGTACAACCTAATGACATATGTAATACGTTTTTGGGAACAAACTTTATCGTAATTCATGGTAAGGTAAAGAGTTAACTTGCATTCTCTAAAATTATTATTAGTAAATTACACCCAAATCTATATGCTGTAATAAGTTATATATAATTTCATGTTAACGGATAAACAAAAGTATTCTTTTACAAATTATCAACATTTAGATAAATAAGTTAAAATGTTAACATTGTCTCTGTACAAACTCATTTCCCATGTCTTTGGGATACCTTATGGCATTGCGCTTAACGTTCCGGCTGTATGCGACGGTTTTGTAGCCCGAATAAGCAAACCGTAAGGTTTGCAGGGCTACAAAACTGTGGCGTAGCGAGGCGTGGGAATGGAGCGAAGCGAAATGACCTAGCCGAAGGTAGCCCGAGCCGCCGAAAGGCGGCGATGCGCATACAGTCCTGTTATGTGCCGTTGTGCCGCACACTATTGTTTTACTTTATTCATTTATTTATTAAAAACATCCTAATAAGCGCTAATAAAAACAAATGAGCTGGATAATAAATATAAAAAAGCCATTTCATGCCTTTCCATGTCCCTCTTTTGCCATTATACTGATAAAGTATTGGAATTGCTAATACTACCAGCATTTGCATTATTC
>Ga0268262_10001041_pt1 | contig 35362 bp, 22 predicted proteins | sample TergutNc150P3_FD_190354 | JGI IMG/M metagenome (GOLD analysis project Ga0268262, IMG submission 190354) | Nasutitermes corniger P3 segment gut microbial community from laboratory colony in Florida, USA - Nc150 P3 (SPAdes) (version 2) | ecosystem: Host-associated > Arthropoda: Insects >...
CAAAGCTCGCAAATTTAATTTTCTATTTTATTAGAAAACCTTTAGGGAATATTCTTTTTCCACTATCCCGTAGCCCTAAAGCAACTAAAACCCTTAAAGAGGATGTTTATGGACAAGGAATCTGAACAATTGACGAAAGAAATCAGGCTGCTGCTGAAAGAAGCTGCAGCTACACAGGAAAGAACTGTAGCCATACAGGAAAGAATTGTAGCTATACAGGAAGAAAGTGCTATTGGGATGAAAAAATTTGAAGAGCGTTCAGAAAAATCTAACAAGGAATTTAACGAGAAATTAGAAAAAATCAGTGAACAAATTGGTGGCATAAGCAACAATATAGGACATCATGCAGAGCAGTTTTTCCAAAGCGTATTTAAGGAAAAGCTGGAATTTGGCAGGATAAAATACGATGAAATGATACCAAATTTGGCATACAAAGGCAAGAAAGATGAAATAGAATTTGACATTGCACTCATCAATGGAGATAGCGTAGCCTTGATAGAGGCAAAAAATAGGATACACCCAGATTTTGTGATAAAGCTCGCGGAAGAGCGTGTTGAAAAGTTCAGGGAGTATTTCCATGAATTTGACAATTACGATGTTTACCTAGGCATAGCAGGTTTTTCCTTTAGCGATGAAGTCTTGGATAGGGCAAGTGCTTATGGCATTGGCATTGTGAGGCAGGTTGGCGAGGGCGTTGAGATAGAGGCGAATAATTTGAAGGTTTATTAATTAGCACTCAACTTTACCCTTAGCAAACACCACAAATCTCTGCCCCAAGTAATTTATACCCGTGAATAAGCACATTCCAGCGAATAAAGCTATATTTGACTATTCCAACAAGAATAAACTTGAAAAACTTTCTATCAAAAATCATTTATGCGAAAATATATAAAATTGCTTGCTCGTATAATTAAACACAAACGCAACACCAGTTCCAGCTATTTTTGAAATTATGTTGGGAAAGCCCAAGATTTCCACGCAAAAGGCGGTTGCTCCCAAGTCAATGGCTAAACCTATTGCCCCAACAAGTACCACCATCACAAATTCCGTGCGTTTTTTTCTGCCTTCTTTGGATTTGAAAATGATTTTGCATAAAACAAAATTCACCGTAGCCGACACAAAAAAAGATAGCATTGCCGCAAGCAAATAGTATATTTCTAATTTATAGTTGAAAAAATAAAAAACACCCCAATTAACAAATGCGCAAAACAATCCAGCAAAAAAATATTTTATGAACATCGGAGCGAGCGATTTTATAAAATCTTTATTTACCTTCATGGTAATCCTCTTCGCTGTTCACTTTCCAAATTGCAGATTTATCTTTTGAGCCACTGCGAATGGCGTTCACGGCTTCTTTGGCACTTAGCATTGAATGATCCATATTGTTGTATTTGTGCATTCCGTTTCGCCCAATTAAAAACAAATTGTCTATGCCATCTAACCAAGCTTTGAGTTCGCCAAATTTATTGTATGTTCCAAAATATGCTGGGTAAGCTTTGGGTACTTTAACAACCACTGTGTCCAAAACATTTTCTTTTTTTGCCATGCCAATTTTTTCAAGCTCTGCTATGGCAAATACTGAGAAAACTCGCTCACTCATATTCCACAAATCATCGCCTTCGTTTGCAAAATACTCCATGCCAAGCCATACCTTGCTTTTATCCTTAACCAGATGCTCGCTCCAATTATTGAAAATTTGCAACCTGCCAACTTTCACATCGTTTTCTTGAACATAAATCCAATTATCTTTAATATTTCCTACTTCAAGTTTTTCTAAAAGCACCCCAACAGTTATAAAATCCCTGTACACCAAGCCATTCGCAATTTCTTTGATGTTTGGGGGAACGTTTTCCAAGGCATTTATCAAATCTTTAATCGGCATTGAGCTTAGAACATAATCATATTCTTTTAAATTCAATTTCTCTATTTTTGTGTTGAATTTAATTTCCCCACCCATTTCCAGAACTTTATCTGCGGCACGTTGCCATAAATCTCCTGGACCAAGTTTGGGGTATAAAAATTCATCTATCAAACTTGTCTCTTTGGAATTTTTAAAAAGTGCGTGCTTTATTGTTTTAGCAATGCTCAGTCCCTTTATTCTCTGCGCGCCCCATTCCGCGCTTATTTGCTCGCATGGAATTCCCCACACTTTTTCTGTGTAATCTTTAAAAAATGTTAGGTAGAGTTCTTTGCCAAAGCGGTTCAGCATAAAATCTTGCAAATTTTTTTCTTTTTTAATTTGGAATAAACTGTATCTTAAATAGCTTGTACCTATTTTTGCCATTCTCCATAAGCCAAGCCCTTTTATTGTATTTGCATTTAGCGATACAGGATAGTCAAAAAATTTTCGCATATAAAGAATACGAGAGAGACGTGGGCGTATCATCATGTCTGAGTAAATTGTTTTCCACCACTCCATAACCCAGTTGTTTTTGCTGAAAAACCTGTGACCGCCAATATCCATTCTATTGCCGTTGTACTCAACCGTGCGGCTAATTCCGCCAACAAAATTTTCTTGTTCAACAATTATCGGATGGATATCTCCTTTTTTCAGGAATTCCAAGGCAGCGGTAAGCCCTGCTGGGCCAGCACCTATGATGAGGACAGTTTTCATAGGGGTTAATATAGAAATTTCTACATTATTTTTCCCAGTGAAAATACAAAAGCTAAAAATTTTCGGTTTTAAATCCTTTGCGCAAAAGGTGGAAATCCAATTGGAAGGAAATGGATTAACCGCCATAGTTGGGCCAAATGGTTGCGGAAAGTCCAATATAGTGGATGCTATTCGCTGGGTTATGGGCGAACAGAGAGCTGGGCTACTAAGAATGGACAAAATGCAGGGGGTTATTTTTTCTGGAACAGAAGAAAGGCCTGCGATGAGCATGGCAGAGGTTTCGCTTGTAATTGAAAACGATAGGGGGCTTTTGCCGTCTGAATATGCAGAGGTTATGATAACAAGAAAAGCCTTTAGCGATAGCGAATCTAAATATTTGATAAATAATCAGGAGTGCCGCCTTGCAGATATAAAAAATCTTTTTGCAGATACTGGCATGGGTGCAGGCTCATATTCGCAAATGGACCAAAGAATGGTGGACGCCCTACTCAGCGACAAAGCAGACGAGCGCAGAACTATTTTTGAAGAAGCCGCAGGTGTGAGCAAATACAAAAAGCAAAAAAAAGAAGCCGTGTCTCAGCTTGAACGTGTTAGCACAGACATGGAACGCATTGCAATTGATCTGCAACACGCCAAAAACCAGTTCAAGCAGCAAGAGAAAATGCTCGCTCGCGCTCAAGATTTGCGCATATTGAAAGACCGCCTAAAAGAACTGGATGTTTCAATTAGTATTCACAAATACAAAGAAGGCAAGGAATCTCTGCACTCCCTTTTAAAAGCGAAAACTACAGGCGAAACCGAACTAAGCACATTAAATGCAAAGCAAACAGAGCTAGAAACCAAAATAGAAGAAAAACGGCTTTTGATATCAAGCGAAGAAGAATATTTTAGAGAATGTGAAAAAGATTATTACGACACATCTTCAGAAATAGCAAAACTCAATTCAGATTACATAAACCTCCAAAATAGGGAAAAAGAACTAGAAGAGAACAAAGCTCGTTGCGAAAGAGAAATTAGCGAGAACGAAAAGAAAATTTCTGAATTGAGTGCAGAAATGCAAAATTTGGGAAATGTGGAAGAACAGGGGAAAAAAGAAACAGACATATTGTTGAATTTGCGAAGTGCGGTAGAAGATTTGCGCAAAAGGTATAGGGAACTCTCAGATAAAAGATTGCTCTCTGTTCAAGAACAGGGAAAACTGCAAAGCCACTGGCAAATAATAAATACCGAAATAAAAATGCTGCACGAGCGAAATGAGCAAGCTGCAAAAGACATTCAAAATATTGAAACCAAAATACAAGAGCAAAAAGCATTAAAAAGCAGCAAAGAGAATGAAAGCGAAGAGAGCAAAAAAAAGGCCGAAATGCTTGCAGAGAACATAAATGTTTTAACAAATGAAAAAGAGACTTTGAACGAAACACTTGAATCTTTGAAAAACCAAAAAATGGAAGCACTCGGCAATAAAAACCGATTGGAAGCCAGGCTAGAGACCCTGCAAAGCATAAGCGAAAATATGGATAATTTAGAGGGCAACAAATGGCTTTTAAATCAAAAAACCGAAGAAGGAATACTTTTGTTCTCAAACCAAATAGAAGTTTTAGAGAGCAAATTTGCACCCTTGGTTGAATTTTGCCTCGGCTCCTCTGTGCAGGCTCTTTTAATGCAAAATCAAGAGACTGTTTTGAACAGCGCAAAACTTTTGAACAACGAAAATTTTGGCCGTGCATTGCTAGCTTGGAACACCAATTTATTTGAAGAAAAAATAAATATAAATGAACCAGATATTGCCACACTGGCCTCTCTTGTGAAATGCAACGAAAAATCCTCTGCCCTGTTAAACTCCTTGCTTTCAAAATATTTTTTGGCAAAAGATATTGAAACGGCAGCAGAACTTGCAAAAAAATATGCAGGCAGGGATTTATGGTTTTGCACCGAAAATTGCCAAGCGATAAGTTCGCTGGGCATTGCAAAAGTTGGAAGGGAGCAAAAAGAAAATCTGGGTATTTTGCAACAAAATGCGGAGATGAAAAATTTAAAAACCTCCATAGATTCCTTAATTGAAAAAATAGAGTCTGCAAATGCGCAAATTAACGCAGCAAGCGAAAAACTGCAAGAGATTTCCATTTTAATTTCAAATTCTTTAGAAGAAAAACACGGAGCAGATACACGCGCAATAAAGGCTAGTTCAGAGGCAGAAATTGCAAATGCCGGCATTTTTGCCCTTAATGCTCAAAAAGAAAAAAACGAACAAGATATTTCAAAGTTGGAAGCTCGCTTGCAAGAGTTGAAAATTTCCAAAGATTCAAATACAGAACTAAACGCCGCTGGCCTTGAACTGGAGCAAGCAGAACAGGAATTTGCAAAAACAGATTCTGAATTGCAAAAACAGGAGCAGGCACTAAAAACCCAAGATGATTTAGTTGCCAAACTAGCGAGTTCTCTAAACCGCCTAGGTTCGGTCAAGGAGCAGATAAAGACCATAAACAACACCACTCATTTGCGCACAAACGAGCTAGAGGAGATAAACGACAAAAAAGAACTTTTAAAACAAGGTCTTCAAGACAAAGCTATTCACATAGAAGAGCAAAACGAGCTTTTGTCTAAAAAAGAAAAATTGCGAGACGGAGCTAGGGAAAAATATATGGTTATGGCTGGCGATATAGAAGTATGGCGAAGCGAACTACGCGAAATAAACAGCTCCCTGCGTGAAAAAGACAATAATAAACACAGCTTGGAGCTTGCTATGCAAGATTCCTCAAATGCCCTAGAGAGAATAAGGGAGCGGATTTTTCAGGAATATGAATTTGACTTAGAAAAAGAGCCTGCGGAGCAAGGGTTTACTCCCGTGCTTGTATATGAGCGCGAAGCAAATGTTGAAATACACGAGTTGCGCGAAAAAATAAAAGCAATAGGCCCTGTGTCCACCTCTGCCGCAGAAGATGTTGAAATGGAGCGCGAAAGAGTACTTTCCATAGAAGCTCAATACAACGACTTGAGCAAAGCAAAAAGCAGCTTGGTTGCCGTTATGGAAAGGCTAGACATAGTGGCTAGAGACCGTTTTGTGGATACTTTCCGCAAAATACAGCACAACTATCAAGAAGTTTTCGCAAGTTTAATGCGTGATGGCGAAGCTCTGCTAACCATGCAAAACGATTTAGACCCCTTAGAAGCAGAAATAGAAATAAATGCTCGCCCAACTGGTAAAAAAATGAGAGGCGTTAGGGCTTTGTCTGGTGGGGAGCGCGCTTTAACCGCCACTGCCCTGCTCTTTGCCCTTTATATGGTAAAACCCTCACCATACTGCATATTAGACGAAATTGACGGTCCCCTTGACGATGCCAATATAGGGCGTTTTATGGCTCTGCTGCGCCGTTTTAGCACCCAAACTCAATTTGTTATCATCACTCACAACAAAAGAACAATGGCGGCAGCAGATAGGCTATATGGAGTTACTCAAGAGGAGAAGGGCGTGAGCAAAGTGGGTTCTGTGCGTTTAGAAGACATAAACGAGTAAAAAGTATAGTGCTGATTAACTCTCTTTGGGACTAGGGACTAGGGACTAGGGACAGGGGATATGATTTTTCTTACAAAACTGCCTCAAAAGCCATTTTTCTGCATATTCATGTCCCTTATCCCATATCCCTAACATTAAGTTAATCATTGCTTACTATATTTTTCTAAATTAAGGTCTTGAATACATTTAATGGAGATGTTCGATGAAAACTTTGCGTTTTGCTATTGCCGCAGCAGTTGTGATTGGTAGTATATCTGCCTTTGCAACCAATGCTCGTGTAGAGTCTTTGGGAAAGAGTTCCACTTTTATTATGGACGACGTTTCAATTTTCGATAATCCTGCCAACATCAATCTCTATCCCAATTTTTTAATAGGTGAGCTAGGAAACTACTATTCCACAAGCGTTATGCCAGGTGAAAATCAAGACCCACTTGATGCTTGGTTCGGTGGCATATTTTCACTGAAAATCAGCGCAGATAATTCACTCTCCATCGCTGGCGTGTTAGGTCGCCAAGAAGGAAGGCTGTTAAAATATATACCAGATTACTACAAGGTGAGAGATATAATAACAGAAGACACTTTAAGAAAGTCTCCTGTTCCTGTAACAAATTTCGATGGCTTTTTGGGTGCAAATTTAGACAATAAAGCATTTGGTCTTCATATATACATAGCTCACCAAGATGGTTTAAGAGGAGATGACAAAATGTCTAGCGATGCTTTTGTATCTGCTTTACAGTTAGATGCAGGCACAAATATTGAAATTTCAAGCGATTATGCAGTAGAGGCTTCTGTTGGTTCTGCCCGTATTCAATACGGTCCTGGTAAGCATAAACTCTTCGATTCCAAATTGCTCTCTTTCTTTTTTGATGCACGTATGTTTTCAAGAATTAGTGCTATAAACGGTCATTTAATTCCCGTAGTCTCTTTCCGCAATATGAATACACTAGGCCGTGATGAACTAGATGTTGGCGCAGGCATGGGTGTTGACGCAGCTTTTGACAGAGGCTTTTTTTGGCTTGGCTTAAAAGGTTTTTACAATAAACAACGTGCTGGTGAAACTTGGAAAAAAGATGGTAGCGGTGAAACCATATATGATACAAGAAATGACGCTTGGGGTGATTCTACAACAAGTCTGTCGCAAATTGGCGGCACAATTAGCTTTGGCATTGAAAGAAATATTTGGTGGGATTGGTTTGTTATCCGAGTTGGCGGTAAAAAAACAATTGCTTATGCAGACTATAGCGGTGATGCAATAGGTACTAGCATTTTATGCCCAACAAACAATCCTTGCCCATCTAAGGGAAATTATTTTATGACCAATCCATCCAACGATGGCACAATAGAAGATAATGTAGGTTTTGGTTTTGGAATCAACATAGAGGAGAAGCTGAAAATAGATTTCACCGTAGCCGAAGATGTTATGTTCCGCAATCCGTTTCAAGGTGAAGGCCGTTTAATAAGCAGAGTTGCTGCAACTTATTCGTTCTAATATTTGAGGTATAGGGTTTGGGGTATAGGGTTTGGGCAAAGGTTCTTAGTTTTGCGATTGTTTTAACCTCTTGCGCAGACCCAGCTTTTAGGATTCATGAGAGGTTGGAAAAAACCTTGCAGCAAGATTTGGAAAGCATGGTGGCTCAAATAATCAAAGGCTCTAGCAAGCAAAATGTTTTAGATACACCTTATTTTGTGATAAAAGATTTAAGGGAATTTCACGGAGATACCGCAAAAGTTTATTCCGCTTATGCAGAGGTGGATTTTTATTATTTAAAAGATATAAAGGTAGCAGAAAAGCGCAAATTCCGCTACGATGCAAACCGCCATTACTGGGACAGATATTTTAAAGAATTGTTCTATTATTCAACCGAGCCATAACCGAAAAAATTTTCTATATTATCAAAATGTTTAGGGAATATTCTTTTCATTTAATCCCGTAGCCCTAAACAAATCTGAACAAAAAGGTGCTTCTATGGAGAAAAAAGACCTAACAGCAGCAGATGTCTGGGCAATGTTCGCCGAGACCGACCGCCAAATGCGAGAAAATGAACGCATTTTAAACGAAAAGTTCGCCGAGACTGACCGTAAAATAGCGGCGGGCCACCGCCTTTTAGACGAGAAACTTGCAGAAAACGACCGCAAACTCACCGAGAAATTCGAAGCACTTGGTATTAAAGTCAATGACTTAAAATCAAATTTAGTTGGCATTAGCGATAGCAACGGCGAATTTGCGGAAGAGTATTTTTTCACTTCCTTGAAAAAGAAAATGGAATTCGCAGGAGTGCATTTTGACGACATAAGCAAAGACTTCAAGCTACTCAAAAAAATGCCAAATGGCGAAAGGCTCGAAGACCAGTTTGACATCGTTATGATAAACGATAATGCAGTCGCCTTAGTAGAAGTCAAATATACAGCTAGAAAGGGTTATCCAGCAATAATGGTAAATCAAAAAGTCCGCAATTTTAGGACTTTGTTCCCCGACTATGCAAATTACAAGATATATCTAGGGCTAGGTGCTCTTTCTATAAGCGATGAAGTTGCACAAGAAGCTAAGAAACTAGGCATAGGACTGCTTAGGCAAGTAGGCGAAACCGTTGAATACGAAACCAATTGGGTGAGAGCGTATTAGAGGGATGTATGCCCATTTCCAAGAAGTTCCATTTTTTGATAAACCCTATAAGCGGCGGAGGGCAGGGCAAAGAAGTATTTGATTTTTTGCCAGAAATTATGCGCTCTATGGATTTTAAGGAAGATGAATGGATGCGGGAATTCAGCATTAAAGATCTTTTTGAGGAACAGATTAGGGATGCCCTTGCCAGCTCTCAGTGCCTTATAGCTGTTGGCGGAGATGGCACAATGACGGCTGTGTTCAGCGTTCTTTTGCGGCACGAGGAATTTAGGCATATAAAAATTGGGCTTATACCTCTTGGAACAGGAAACGACCTCGCAAGGGTTTTGAACCTCTATTCCGCCCTTGTTGATAGGGGCTTGCTGTACATAGTTCGCAAACTTGTTGTGGCAAATCCCAGGGAACTTGATTTGTGGCAGGTAAATGGAAAATTTGCAATGGCAAACTATTTTTCGGCAGGCATAGATGCCCACATAGCCTACGATTTCAACAGAGACAGAGCCGAGGGGAGAATAACGGGAAATTCCGTGCTAAAAAATAAATTGCATTATGTGAAAAGATTTTTTGCTGATAAAGACTATCATTTGAAATCGGGGGAGCTGCATATAACAGATGTGTTTGGAAAAAAGAGCATTTTTCCCCTGCAAAACAACTGCACGGTTATAGCTGGGAATATTCCAAGTTTTGCCGGTGGCAGCAATCCTTTTGGAAAATCCGATATGGCAGACGGTTTGCTGGAAGTTTTGAGAATTAAATCTATTGGGCAATTTTTGAGAGCCATTTCTATTGGGGCAGGCAGTTTTGTTACAAAAGCCAAAGAAATTGAAATTCACCTTGAAAAAGACGAATTTATCCAAATAGACGGTGAAGACTTCAAAAACAAGCTAGAAATGCCAATTTGCATAAAATTTGGCGGAAAAGTGAATATGCTGCATTTATAGGATATGGGGTTGGGGTATGGGGTATAAATATGAATTAATTCAGTATTTGTTAAAGTTTTTCAAAAATCTGCCGATATAAGGAGCAAGGAGTATTTTGTTTATGATTAATGGAGTTTCTACTTCAAAAAATGACTATTCTTTGATTGTAACCACAGAAAATAGCAAAGATGCCGCAAAGGGCGAACTTGAACGCCCAGACGAGCAAAAACGCTCAGATGAAGAAAATTTGGGCTATAAACTCACTTTATCCGATGAAAATTGGAAAACTTTTGGCAAAAAAAAGGAATCTGGCGATGAAAAACTCAATGAAGACGACCTAAGAAAGGTAGAAGAACTCAAAAAAATAGATAAGAGGGTTCACACTCACGAGCAGGCTCATTTAAGCGCAGCAGGGGGTTATGCACGCGGTGGTGCAACTTATGATTATGTAACGGGACCAGATGGCAATAAATATGCAAATGCAGGGCATGTAAATATAGATACGAGCAAAGAAAGAACTCCAGAAGCAACCATAAGAAAAGCAAATATAGTCCAAAAAGCCGCCCTTGCTCCAGCAGACCCCTCTCCGGCAGATAAGCAAATAGCAGCCTATGCCGCAAAAATGGCAATGGAGGCAGAGCAAGAACTCGCAGAGAAACAGAAGGCTAAACTTAAAAGCTCTGAAACGACTGAAACGACTGAAACGACTAAAAAAACTAAAACGCCAGAAACCTCAGACACTCCAGATACGCCAGATACGCCAGATGCACCGCAGGTGGCAGTCAATGAATCTACGGGTTAAATTATTTCCTTTTCTTTTTGTAGTCAATTTCGGGGCGCAAAATTTGGCCAACAGTCACCAAAAGCGAAATTATAGGTTCCTTGCGGTCTCCTGATATATCAAAAGCGGCAACTCCACCATAGCCATTTGATTTAACATCTTCGGCCATAGCCTTAATAGAGGGAATTCCGTTGAAAACTATGGTTTCATTATCATTCACAGCAACTTCGCTTTTTGAAGATTCGTCAAAAGACACTTTGTAGGCATCTTTTTTGTTGAACTTTTCTATAATCTCTTTATATTGCAAAACGCCATCGTTGCCAGAGCCTGCCCCTTGATGAGAAGAACCAAGCCCAGCTGCTTTGTAAAATGTTTTGCCATAAAATGGCAGTATTGGCACAAGTTTATTTTTTGGAACGCCAGCACTCGCAAAAGCTGCTAAAATTTTAATGTTATTACTGGTGTTTGAATTGGGTTTTACCTGCGAATCGTTTGCAGATGCCTCGTCTGTGAACCACAATGAAAAATTATCTATTCCGCTCAAATCTGCACCAGAAACTGCGCTTGCAAGAGATTCTGTGCCAGGAATGGCAATGCTAACGGTAATGCCTGAACTTGCCAAATCTGCTGCTTGCTTCAATAATTTCGGCAAATCTTCTGCGCTAATTGCACCACCGTCTAGTTCAAAAGCATTCACTTCATATTCTTTTTGAAATTTTTTAACAGCTTCTGCTAAATTTGTTGATTCATAGGCTTCTTTCATGGCTGCTTCGCTGCCCAAACCGCCCACAGCAACCGTGAGTTTTACCTTTGCTGCTTTTGCTTGATTAACAAGAGCTAGAAAATTATCTTTGTCGGATTCATCAGCAAAAAGCAAGTCCGAACCTGATGGAGTTAAATAACCATAGCGAATATCCGTTAGCAAATCGTAACGCACATCTTTAGGGGTAAATTGCGAATACTGCGCCCAATGGGGAAAATAGGCTATCACCCTGTTTTGGGCAAAAAGCGTAGCTACGCATAACAAAACAAAAAACGGCAAAAATTTATTCATTGCAAACCTCATTTTACCACATATATTTTTTGGTTGTTTTTATCCAAAGTATCCAAGCAAAAAGTATATTTGCTATAATCATAATAATCCTCTTTATTTAACTTTGTTCGCTTAGTTGCATGTTTTTCTTGGTCTTTCGGATCGCCCTTCTGCCCGTCTTTGCAGTACTTATAAGGTCTGCCATCCATACGTCCATAAAAATGATAGTGCTGTTCAACAAGATATGGGTCAATTTTGCTCTTTTTAAAATCTTCTAAATATTTTTTTGCATCTGGCGCTGCTAAATCTTTAGGTATAAACTGGCACATAGCTCCAACTACATCTAGCTTATTCGGCAAAAGAGTCTTCAATTCATCCCAGCCGCCGCTCCAGCAATTTCCTATAGCACACAGAGTAGGAGATTCACTGGAACTGCTCGGTTCTACTGAACTGCTTGAATCGCCTGAGCTGCTTGAATTTCCTGATTCGCTGGAACTGCTCGGTTCTACTGAACTGCTTGAATCACCTAATTCACCGGAACTGCTTGAACTTCCCGAATCAACTGAACTGCTTGAGTCACCCGAATCAACGGAACTGCTTGAACCGCCTGATTCACCAGAACTGCTTGAATCGTCTCCCTCACCAGCGGCAATTAGTTTCGGAGATATTATTTTCTTGTTGTATTTGCCGTTGTTCGCATATTTTCCAGTACATACTTTAGTTTTGTCCCAGCCTTCAACAGGGCACTGCAAATAATCCTTATAAACAATTTCTGCAAAACCAATATCAGAAGAGAAAACATCAACGCAACTTTTTACATCTGCTCCTATTTTTTTTTCTCTAATGTCTATAATAATTTGACTCATAAGCACATCGCCATTTATATCACCATACACCTGCCAATCAAAATCTGGTGGCAAATCGGCTTTAATAGCCTTTTCATCATCCATTGATAAATCTGCGCAAGAGCCAAAAAACAGAACCGCTATCACGCATAAAAAAACAAAAAATTTCTTTTTCATAAATCCTCCTAAAATTCCACCTTTACCGCAGCAGACATAATAGTTTTATCCAAATCATATTTTATAGCATTGCCTTCAATTGAATTGGAAAGCACTCCGTATTGCAAATTGAAGTTTGCCCTTTCGCTTATTTTAATCTGCGGGCCTCCCAAAACCAAACTCTCGCCTATTTTATCTATCACACCGAGGTAAGGTTTCTCAAACTCCTTGCTCAGTTGCTGAAAACCACCTATTAAAGAAAGTCCGCGCCAAATACCAACCTTTAAACCTGCCATAATACGGTTTGTTTGAATGGTATCTCCTTTTTTGTTCTGCTCAAAAGAACCAGAGATTGCTAAAGCTTTGCTAAAATCTATGATGCGTGCTATATTAATCTCTGCACCACCACCCATACGGGTGTAATCAGCATCTTCAGAAGAATACATTCCAAATACGCCACGCACATTTATCGCTTTGTTCCAAACAAAATTCAAATCCACATCGCCACCAGTTCTATCGTTAGTGGCATAGCCATTAGGGAGTGCCAAATTAACAGAAGGGTCTAAATGTGAAACAAAAGAAGAAGAATCTCTGCGTTCCAATTTAGTATAGGTTTGCTGCGTATAGGCATTGCGGTAATAATGGGCAAGTTTATAATTATTATCCAAACACATTGCCTGATACAAGCGATCTCTTGTTCCTTTACAGACGGGCTGCGAAGCGTTATATGGATCTCCCTGTTGACCGTCCACTATTGTCATAATAGTCAATGGCAAAGTATAATAATGAGAATAATATAGATTTTCCAAAGAACTGGTACGGAATTGCTGCAAATTACTCTCCAAAGCCGCATCGCTGTTCAATATTGGCAAATTGGGCAAATATGCAGGAGAGGCGGCAAGCTCCGATTCAAAATCCTTATCCGTTTTCAAAAAATGCCCTGATAGTTTTATTTCAAGTGGATTGTCGTTATAAGACACATAAGCATTGCCGAGCAAAGCAGTTTGGCCATTTAACTCTTCTATTAAGGTAAGTTTGTATTTAGAACGTTTATAACTTGGAGCTACATTCTTGTAATATGGGTAATAATTTGGGTAACATTTTTTGCTCTCACTGATATTATCATAAACACAGGGTGTAACAACAGAAGGAATTGAAGTGGAATCAAAAGCCAAAATTTTCACAGAATCTGCCATATATTTTACATGTCGCCAATTGCTCCAGCTGGATAAAGCATATTCCGCACTTACACCAAAATCCACAGGAGAGAATTGTTTTTTGCTGTTATAGCCCAGTTCAATACTCAGCACATTATTCTTTTCGTAATCCAAATCTGTATGTTGTGAAGTGTCTGTATATACATCCAAAACGGAACTGCTAAATCTGTTGAAAGTGTAAACATCATTTATTCCAAATGAAATGCCGTAAGCTTCAATGCCCACACGAGCCGCTGTTGAAAACCTGTCTTTATTCGGGTCAAAATCAAAAAAGATTCTATCTTTTTCGTCAACTACTTTGCGAAGTCGCGCAATTGTTCCCTGCAAAAAAATCTTGTCAAAAACACCAGCAGATATTGCATATTCTACATTCAATCCCTGCAAAATCCTGCGATTTGTGCCGTCTAAATATCTCTCTTCCATCGCTTCTTTTTTAAGGTCGGCAAAAATTTCCGGCTCCATGATGAGGTTGGGCTCTGGCAAATAAATGGTGAGCGGCGTGTGGACAACTCGCATGGTTCCCAAATTGAATTTCAGCTTTTTATCCAATATATTTCCATCGTAGCTCCACCATCTAATTATGGGTGAATTATTGCCTTCTCTATAAGCAGATTGCCAGTCTTTGTGAAAACGCAAATCAAAGGTAGCTCTTGTCTCATTGCTCGGACTTACAGAAAATCTCAGTAAAAAATCGCTGAAAGCCAAGTAGTCCGAAAACGATTCATCAATGTTGTCTGAATTTTTTGCATCTAAGCCAGAATACAATATTCCACCCTTAGCATTGCCACCTAGGGAAAACCCCACTACATTCTCCTCTATGCTGTCTAATGCAGAAATTATTATCCCCTCTTGCGCAAAAGAAAGGCTTGTAAGTAAACTCAAGGCTATTATTGCATATCTCATATTCACCCCTTAAAACTCCACATTGATGGTTGCTTCAAGTATATTTCGCGAAAATTCATGTTTCAAATCAGCTGTCCCCGGATCATTTACAACAGCATAGCCGGGCATATTTGTTTCTTTTCCAGTTTGAGTATCTACATATTTGTATATATTCCTTTCAATAATGCCTTTGTATTCATATACATCGGATTGTAATTTATAGATATTTTCAACGCTCATAATGCCATAATTTATGGAGAACCAAGCATTTTTAGCCACAGTATAATCCAAACCCACCATCCATTGATTTTGCTGCGCTTTTATAATGGGAACAATGGAAACCTTTAAACCGCTCTCTTTCATTTGGCTATATAGAGCATTTACCCCAGCTACATTAAACTCGGAGTTTATTTGTTGGAACCCAAATACTAACCCAAATCTCTTGAAAAAGCGGTAATATAAACCCGCATTTAGAAAATCACTTACATATTCTGCTTTGCCAAGATTATCCCACTCCTGCTCCTTTCCAGAATTCTTGTAGCTTCCGCTTATCTCAAGTGGATTTTTTTCAAATCCTAAAATCCCCAAAATATCAATTTTTGCTCCACCGCCAACCTCCGTGTATTTTGCCGCTTTTGCTGGAACAATGGCAGCGACTTGCTCATAATTTGCAAATAAGCCTTTAACTTCCAAAAGCCCCCTCCAATTCACAGTTAAAACCTCTTGAAAACCCATGCGATTAGAGGTTGCAAAACCATTAGGCAAAGCCATTTGCAAATTTAAATCCGAAAGTTCTTCTAAAATAGCAAGTTCTGCTCGTGTTAGAGTTGATGGATTCCAAGAGGTTTTGGCATAAGGAGAAATATTATAGCTCATTGTTTGGTCGTCCGCCGCGAGATAGTCTGACCTAAGACTAGCACGCATTGGGGAATGTTTGGGCGTAAAGAAATAAAGAGCATCAAAAGAGGAATAAAGAGGTGAGTAAACCCCATATTTGCTCAAATTATAAGTTTGATCTCCACAGGGTCTTCGTCCTGTTCCTGCATCGGCGAGTTTGCAACCTAAATCTTTATCTGAATTCAATATGCGCCTAGCAAAGAAAGATGGCGACTGCGCAACATTATTGAACCAAGCGGAATCGTTTTTAATATAAGAACTGGAAAGGATAATGTCTATATCTGCAATGCCTTTATAACCCAAATCCATTTGCGCAAGAATGGCATTGCCATTTCTTTCAAATAGACTTTCTGTTTTTGTGCCTATAATTTTGTTGGTATCTTTAGCGTCTTTTACATAAGTTAAATTGTAAGCATTGTCATTAGACATAGCAAATTCAGCGGTTAAATTCGCAACAAGGGAGCTTATTCCAAACAGTCCAGCAATATCTGCCCCTACCCTACCCGCAACAACAGATGTTTTTTGCGGCAGAGAATCCAATGTATTTACCAAAGAGTCTCTGTCGGTATCGCTACAACCAGAGCACGAAAATTTTTTGGAAGAGCTTGAATCGTCAAAAATTGAAAGATAAGTTCCACCAACCAGCAGGTTTTTATTAAGTGGTAAAAGTTCAAGATTGCCAGCGAGCAAGAATTTGTCAAAACGCCCCGCCTGTGTTGCGCCCGGAATACCCTCGTTAGGGAGCATATTACCCATAGCACCGCTTGCATCTAAATAACCTGCGCGGCGAAGCCTTGCTCCCAAAGCCTCAACGCGCAATTCTCCAAAAGTTTCGCCGAGCTGTGGGCGGAACTGCAAATTAAAACCCTGCAAATTCCTTTGATTGCCTTGAATCAAGGCTTCTTTTTGAGCCATTTCCCTTTTGCGAGCAAAAATCGTTGGCTCGTACATAATGTCTATACCGGGCATATAAAGGGTTAGAGGAGAATAAGACTGCCTAAAATCACCCACAACCCAGTAAAAACTATCATCCCAATTCCCCTCTATATTCACCCAGGGAACATTTACAACTGTGGCTGCTGCCGCAAAATATTCCTGTGCGCCTGCTCCTAAACGCAGTTTTAAATTAGCACTTATAACATCCCAAGGGCGGAATTTGAAATCCAAATCCAATTGCAAAAATTCAGAAATTTCGTGGTTTGGTAGCCTATTGGTATAATCGCCATTATAATTGCCACTCGTATTATTAGGTTTTTCGTTTGGAGATTCAAAATAAGAATTAAAGGAAGCACTGCGAACGGTTCCGCTTATTTCAACTCCTTTTTTAGAATTAAGAATCTCAACTCTATTCTCTATTTCTTGCTCAGGATCATTTGCAAAAACCATAGAACAAGAGGCTAAAACGGCAAAAAACAATTTTTTATTCATATTTCACAGCCTCGCTTTTAAAACCAAACCTTTGTTTCGGCTTGAACATAGTGAACACTCCAATCATTCTGCGGCAAATTCTCATCTTTGCTGGTCAAATATCTATAGCGAAAATGCAAACCCGCACGTGCGGCAAAATCCCAGTCAAAGCCAAAACCCATAGAGGTATGCAGAATATTTATAGGAGAAAGTTTATAATCGTAAACTGATTTGTAAGAGTCAGCATAAGAACTTGGCGGCGAGCTGCCACCTGGAGAACTGCTGTTTAGCGCAAGTTCGACATAAGCCTTTTCTGCGTGGAACATTTCAAGCCCAAAAATTAAAATCGCATGTAATTTAGGAGTAATTGCTATTGCTGGCTCAGATTGCGCAAACCAATTCCACATAAGCATATCGTTATCGTATTTATCGGTATAAGCCACAGGAATAAAGGATTTTGAAACTCCAGAGAGAGCGGTGTATAATTGTAGCATCACATTTCTCTCAGTGCCAAACCAATGCCCAATATCGTAACCCATATCTATGGCTACAGTGGAATTCCATTTTACGCTGGTTGGCATATTGCAAGGCACCTCTGATCCTACTCCAAAGGAATTGAACTGGGCACAATAAAACGCATCTTGAACATTTTCATAAGGAACAAAGGCATCCCAAGTTTCACCATAGCCACTGCGCAGTCCCCCTACTTGATCGCTAAGTTTGAACTTAGATGCATCCGTGCCTCTGGCAAGCCTGGAAGTATAACGGCGGAGATCATCTTTATAACCGGAATCCGCTTTAAAGAAAGGCTTATGCCTTGTCCAGCTTGTGGAGGTTTCCCATAAGTAACGCCCCACTAAATCGTATCTGAAATTTATTATATCCAACCCTTCATCAAGCTGCCTATGAATTCCATATTGCACATCAAAACGCCCTCTGTCAAATTCGGGTTCCAATTTAATATTTGCACCAACCATATTAGGACCATAGCGAAAAGTTCCCGCGCCAACATAAAATTGGTCTTTGCGCCAAGCAGAAACCCTATCGGGGTTTGCCATTGAATAGGGTGAATAAAAATCTTTTGGCAAATAAATAACTTCTAAGGTTATTGGCTCCCAATGCTTGTCTTGAGCTTTTATATAAAAACCAAAAACAGGAGCAGAAGCAGACGAAGTATAGTTATTTGCATTATAGCATTTAGCATTTGGTGCGTTAGATAAAGGATTAGGAAGAGATGTCGTTAAACTTAGGCAAGAGTCATTAGTTGGGCGGAATGTGGTGGTATCGTCCCAACTCAGTGCCAAATCAAAAGATAAAAAGAATTGCGGATTGATATTGCCTTTTAAGTCCATTGTGGCAACACGCAAATTTTCATATTTCAAAGTGCTATCAGGATTAGAAATAATTGGATAGACATTATTTTCATATATCTGCTCAGGGTCAAAAGTAATTCCCATATAATTTGCGCCAGCAGTTAAGCTGGCTTGCCCAAAATCAATTTTTTCTTTTGCAAAACGCCCACCCACAACCTTGCCACGATAATCATAAGTGCCCACCATCGCAAGTTCGCTGTTATCCCTCGTGTTCAAACGAAGCCCGTCTCTGGTTCCAATGTCCACACTGTTGGGCTGCGAAAGCATTAATTGACCTCTAAAGTTCCAAGGCAATGTGTGTACATCCAGCAACATTCCTCCAAAAGAACGGTTTGTCCAAAATGCTCTGCCTCCTTCTTTCACTGGCTTAAAACCTTTTTCTTTGTAATATGTGCTAACAACCTTTTCTTCTTCGTAAAGTTCGTATTGAGAAATAAAGCGCGGGCTGGTTTCGCGTTCATATATTGTTAGCGGGCTTTGAGTTGTCCAAATTACCCCGCCCATAAAAAGAGTTGCGCCAAATTGACCGCCGCGCATATCCATGCCGGCAAGCATGGTTTCGCTTATAGAAATTCCATAAAAATCCGTGGATGGATGGAACCATTGCACCCTCTCGCCAGTGTTGCCAACGATATATCCCGCATTAGGAGTAAAAGCTTGCTGGTTTGTGGAAAAACCGCTAAAATCAAAGGGCAAATAAAAATTGGTGAATAATGTTAAAAAAGATGCCGGAGAAACCGCAATAAAAGCATTTAAAGCAGAATTGACAAAGGTGCGCATACTCTCGTCACCCTGCAAGGTAGCAGTTTTAGCATAGTCAATATGACCAAAACGCACAGCAAAGTCGCCAGAAACAGCAACGGGAGAATCATCTTTGGTTATAACCGTGGAGCTTGCATATTCTCCAAGCGAATCCAAGCGAGCCTCTACTTGAAGCAGGCCGTCTTCGCTTTGAGCGTAAACAAAAGATACGAAAAAGAACAAACTGAATAAAATTTTTATTCTCATGCAATCCTCACAAAACATTGCGGAAAGGATAACCCTCCGGGCCTTTGTATTCTTCGCCAACTTTTTTGATTACTATATCGTCTATCCAAACTTTGAAATATTGATTTTCATCTTTGCGAACTTCTATTCTAAAGCCCTTTACATTATTCCAAGAGAAAGGCATAAACACCTCTCTGCGGTTTTTGGCATCCCAATAAACGCCCATAGTGCCGAACAGTTTAAGCGGTATGCTTATCCTTTGCCACTCCGTTGTTAAATCCCCAAAACTTTTGGAACCTATTTTCACCTGCAAAGATTCGCCGCCGCTTTTCACGCCATCGTCAACAAGCACGTATTGAGCAACTTCCCCGCCCTTATCGCTTTTAATCCAAAATTCCAAAACACCTTCTTCCAAATAAGGAGTTACATCTTTAGAACCAGCAATGCAAATCGCAACACCAGAATAATCGCTTGCAACCAGCTCTATTTCCATGGATAAATCGCCTTCCATAGCGTATTTATCTGTCATAAAGGGTTCTGGGTTTTCGCGTGGGTATTGATATGTGTAGCCACCGCCTCTGGGTATTCTCTCGCGCATAATAACAACCAGCACGTCTTGGTCTGCCTTGAAGGGTTTAACGTTTTTTTTCAAAAACCGCTCGGAATCGCGGTTTTTGTAAGTGTCAAAGGCGGCAAAGGAATTGACAAAAAACAATGCCGCGAGTAAAACTGCAAATCTGGAAATCATATTCATAATATACATTTTTTCAATTTACAACTCTCAGAGTTTTAACCTGCGAGCCTTGGCTGAGTCGCAAAATATAAACGCCCTTTTGCAAATTAAGGCCACCAAGCGAAACCTCTTTTGAACCAGCATTTTGATGCCCACTTAGCAAGCTCCCTAGCTTTTTCCCTGAAAGCGAATAGACATCCAATTTTGCAACACCGCTTTGCGCAAGATAAAGCTGTACTTTACCATAACCAATTGAAGCAAGCCCTATGTTCTTTGCACTATTGAACTGATATATAATAGCATCAGGCGGTGGAGGTGGAGGTGGTGGCGGAGGTGGTGGTTGTACAGGTATTGATGTTGGCGGAGTTACATTAATTTCTGAGCCACTACCCGTGAGCGTTATTCCTACCCTGCCCGTAGGCGAATTATCAAAACCATCTGTTATCACTGCCAAGAAATAAACTTTGCCAATTTTGCCAGCTTCTGGGGTGTACTTATAGGCAACGTCGCTTACCTTTTCCAATTTTCCTGGATACTGCGGGTCTAAATACACTTGAACGAATTTTATAGGGTCACCGTCAGCATCTTTTCCGCTAAATTTCTCTATATCTATGATTACAGGATCTGTGTTTGGCACCGATGGCGCATAAGTAGTGGTTATGCCTCTAATTGTGGGCGCAAAATTTTGAATCCTCAAAGTAGTGGTTCCTGTTCTGCTTCCGCTTTCATTTTTGACCGTGTATTTAAGCGTTGCCTCAACGCTATTTTTATTGCTCATAGAAGCATCTGGAGTGAAAATAATGTCGGTACCTGAAGATTTAACCGTTCCCACAGACGCAGGCTCAACAGAAACCGATACTATTTGAAGCCCCTTTCCGTTTGGATCTTGTGCCAATAGATCGGTTCCAAGACTAATAGTGGTTGCTACCCTGCGGCTCACGGGAATAAAGTCTATTTCTGGCAAAGATGGGAGCTTGCTTGCTATGTTCACCGTGATTTTATTTTGAATTGTGATGTTGTCTTTGGTCACTTTGTATATAAGCACAATTTTGCCCTTTTTTGAACCATCTGCTTTGTATGTTATGCTGTTTGCGGTATTTGAAACCACCACAGGAATTGATTCATCCCTAGACTTAACTTCTGTGATAGTTCCTGTTAAACCTAAATCAGAAGCACTGAATGTTTTTGTGACTCCATCATCAAGGCTAACCACAACATCTTTGGCTTTTGGATGAGCGCTGGGTACTAACCCAGTCCACGGATTCTTTCTCATGTAACCTTGAAAATATAGCCCCGAACTGGTTAACTTGCTTGTTGAAAGAGAGCCTGAACCTGTGCCCGAAGTGAAAAAAGAAGAACCTTCATTTAAACTGCTCGCATTCCACATGCAGTTGCTGATTTTCTCTTTGTCCATCCAATCTGTCCAAGTATTGGAAGCACCCTCATTTACACTACCATTGCCATCATAATTAACCGCACCCCATTCAGAACCAAAAACCGGAAAATTTGAGTTCATTGTGGTTTGTGCGCTTGAACCTCCGCCAGCACCTGGGAATGAGTGAGAAGCTGCATAAAAGTGAAAGGTAAAAGCAACATTATCATTTGCGCCCCAAGCCGATGTTTGACCGCTCGGCTGCGTGGAATAGCTTGGGCTGCCTATAAGCACTAAATTGGTGTTGCCCGCTGCTTTAAGCGCATCTATGATTGTTTTTGCATGAGAGTTCACTTGACTGGCGCTGGCACCAATAGGCTCATTGTACACCTCCCAAATTATATTTGGTACGCCTTTATATTGATTAGCCATCCACACAAAAAAATCTTTTGCGCTGTTGGTTTCGTTGTGAGCCGAGTGGGAATGCCAATCGACTATTACATATATATCGTTTGCTATGGCTGCATCCACAATTTTTTTCATAATGGCCTTTTGACCGTCTGGATTAAAGTAGTACCCAGCAACTCCACCGGCTTTGTTCACTTCTTCGGAATTCTCTTTATAGTAGCGAATTCCCATTGCTGCGCGAATAACGCCTATTTGCATATTGTCAACAAACCAATCAACCACATCCACATTGTAAAAGGGTGCGCCAGAACCATCGCTCCAATAGAGGCTTGGGCCTTTAACGAAAACGTTAGTTGATTCGGTTCCGTTTTTTGAACCGCATAGATTTTTGCCACAACGCTTTAATGCTCCAAAATGGCTCACAGGGCCGGCCAAAGCCTGAGTCACAAGCAACAGAAATGCCAACACAAAAATTTTCATAAAAGCCTCACTATATAGATATTAGATAATATAGATTATTTTAAATTGAAATAACACAAAACTCGACTATTTTTCAAAAAAAAGCGTTTTTTCGTGATTTTTGCAGAAATTTTCTATATTGTTTTTATATTGAATTCCGTAGGAGGTTGCTTTATGTTCAAGAAAATAATTGCGGCAGGTGCCGTGCTTGCTCTTTTTGCCTGTTCTTCAATTGACGAAGAAAAAAGTTCAAATTCTTCGCAAGGCGGCGGTAACTCCAGTTCTCCACAAGGTGGAGGCGAAGGTAATTCTAGTTCTCCACAAGGCGGCGGTAATTCCAGTTCTCCACAAGGTGGGGGCATTAGCTCCAGCAGTGTTCCAAGCGGACCTTCAATTGTTCCCATAATTGTAGCCAGCAATGGCGATCAAGTATCGGAAATATTCAAAACTTATCACTACGCGTTTACAATGAAAGGGAGCGTAAACGAAGATTTAACACCGTTTTGGGATATAGCCAGAACCGATAGTTGCAAGGTTGAAAAACAAGACAACAAACCACCTACATCTTGCCAACTAGATATGACAAATGCAATTTTGCAACATAAACTCACAAATCAATATTCCCCTCTTCACTATGATAGGGTTACCACTCGTATATATATAGACGGTTCTGCCAGCATGTGGAAGGGCATTACATTAAAGCAATGGAATTTAACGGAAAAAGGAGACGAGGCAGCACTTGGGTTAAATGTTTCAGAAAATGAAACAGATGACATAACAGATGCGAAAATAACCAGCTTAAATAAAGTTATTTCTTTTGAATACAAATATGCAGGCGGTGCCCATGAATTCCGTTTGGGTTCCAAAAATAATGGTGATTTTTGGTATTATGAAGTTAAAAAAGCAACCCCAATTGATTTATCGGCTCCTGAATCCATACTATACACCACAGTGACAATCCCCGTAAGCGAACTAAAGGGCATGGGTTCTTACGCAAACGAAGAAGCCTCTTTTGATATTTCAAAAATCGCAAAATTCATGTGGGCTGCGAAATACGATGAGGCAAACAGTTCCAACAATAAAAACTCCCTTTTGCTTTATGAATTCAAAGCTACTGTAGAACAGTAAAAAAAGATATAAAAAAGCCCCCGTTTATTGCAAACGGGGGCTTTTGTTTTTCAACAATTATTATTTAATCACAATCCTGCTTGTGTGACCAAGCGAAGGAGCGCGAACCATATAAATGCCGGTTGGCAAGTTGCCGAGGTTCATAATATTGCTGTTTGGGCTTAATGTTTGAGAATGAACAATTGCACCTTGCAAGTTGTAAATTTGAACCATAGCAGGTTTAGCAACATTAGCCGAAAGCATTTTGCCATTCAGAGTGAAATTCACGTTTTGGATATTTTTGCTGAGAACAATTGGGTTTGGCTCCCCTAAGGTTCCATCGCATGTCCCCTTAGGACCAAATGCATAGAGCTTAAAGTGAATCGTTCCTGGAGTATAAGATTCATAATTGATTTTAACCGACATCATTTCGGTTAGTGCTTTTGTTATTGCTAAAGGACCAGGACTCCACCCTGCCTGCTCAAAATCGCCGCATTTACCTTTTGGTTTGCAGGTAGCATCTGAGGTATTCCATGTGAAATCCACAGTTTTAACACCAGTTGCTACAGGAATAGGAGCAAACCAAGGATCGTATTTTTCTCTATTTTCTTTATCTGTTACACCAGTTTCATCCCAACCCAATATAAAGTTAAACTTGTCGGCAGCTGAATGATCGCTTTCGTATTTCAAGCAAAAACCGCCAAATGAAGTCATATCTTTCTTTTGAAAGACAGGGATAGTGTTGCCTTTATTGCCTCCGGGAGGAGTGCTAAAATTAACAGCAAGTGCTGCTATGCTAGGTTCCCATACATCAGGGCCGTTAATACCCTCACCAACTGCAAACTCAACTTCAAGATATCCATCTTTCAGATAGCTTGAGCCATCTTTCCTATTTGTGACATCTGGACCCTCGCAAGATTCATAATCTGGCCCAACGAAAGAAACCATATTTCCATTTATGTTAGCTTCTACATAATTTGTTTTTTCTGGTTTACCTTTTACACTTTTACCAGGTGCTTTGTTTGCCATGTCCACACGACAGCCATTGGAGTTAGGCCCTATTACTGGCCCCGCTATATAACCAAACCACCATCCACCCAAAGTTTTGTAGCACTCATTATCTGATTGTTCAGGGTCAAATTTTGAATCATCATCTTGGCATGCCACTACCCAAGGAAACGCCACCTGACCAAACGGGGCATTTGCAGTCCACCACGGCGAACCCGCCGCAAAAGCCATGCCGGAAGCAATAATCACTGCCAAACCGGCTTTTTGATACCTATTCATAGGAACCTCCCAAAACTTGTTATATTACTAAATATACATTAAAAATGACAAAAATGCAATAATAATAGGCTAAAAATGACAAAATGATTAAAAAAGTGTGATTTTTAACCAAAATTTAACAGGAACGCAGGAATTTCTATATTACCCAAATTATGAAGAAAGTCCCTCTCATTTTAGTTTTATCCATACTGTCTTTAGCTTTTGCCCAAGAAGGTACGATAAAGTTTCAAGTTTCCTTAGATTCTACTGGTATGCTTATACCAGCACCTCCCAGAACTGTACCTCTAGCCGCACAACCTCCCAAATCTGCGCCTCCAGCTACGCAGCCAACTACAGCCCCAGCTCCAGCCGCCGCATCTGCACCTCCAGTAGCTGTGCCTTCCAAAGCCGCAACTCCTCCAGCCAAGCAGCCAGAAGCGCAACCGCAAAAAACAACACTTTCTTCCAATAAATCCCAAATTCTCAACTTGGCAGAACTCTCTGCCAAAGATACCGCCAGCTTCGAAACCTATTCTTGGAGGCGCGCACTAGTACAAGATAGCATAGCTGCCATGCAAAGGGAAATTGAGAATTCAAAGAAAAGAACCATGTCGCAGTTTCCTCCCTTAGAGCCAAAAGGCGAATATGAAAAGCAAGCTGAATTCGATGCCCGCAGGGATAAAAGGGACAGAGAACTTGGCGAAAGAATGATACGCGACTACAAACCCTATGCAGACAGGCTCTCCGAGCTTGAAAGAGCCAAAAAGAAGATAGAAGATAACCAGTCTTCGCTCTATTGCACCGTAGAAATAAGAACCAATCCAGCGCAAGCCTCAATTTTCTTAAACAAAGACGAAATAGGTGCAAGCCCCATTGAATACAACATAGCTCTGCCTGGTCTCACGGTGATAAGTGTGCAAAAGGAAAAATACGAGCCTTGGGACACAACCATCACCCTACAGCCTGCACAAAAAATAAGGCTGAATTTAACTCTGCAAGAAAAAAGCATTTTCAGCAAAGAGGGCGAAATAAACTTCCAAAAAATTATAGCTAGAGATACCACCGTAAGAGGCTACCGTTTGAGAATAAACAGGGTCAAAGCTAGAATTAAGCAGATTGACAATGAAATAAAAGTTATCCTTGAAGATTTTGGCAGAACATATCCGCCCCTTGAACCTAAAAGACCAGACGAAACAATTCAGGATTTTGAACGCAGACAAACTACTTGGCGCGAAGATGGCATTAGGCAGGCAGGACTTTTGAGATACAAGCACGAGACATACACCAACCAATTGGTGCGTACGCTCAATGTTCTTGAAAACAATGTAATAGCCACAGAGAGCCAACTCATAGCAGAAACACCCGCAAACGCCCGCATAACGCTCGGTGCTTATGATGTGGAAAGAGAGATTTTCGAGCTAGATATACAAGATACCACAAATGCCAAAACTCCTTTCCATTTCGTAGGCATAGTGGGAATTCCACGTGATACGGCAAAAGCTATGAACCGCAGCACAGAGGGATTTTTGATAGGCATAAACTTCTTGAATTATCCATTTGTTTACAAAGATTCTTCCTTTAACCTAGCGATGAAGGGGATTTCCCTTTCCCGCAAGGCAACTTCTCTTAGAGTGAATGGCTCTTTTAAGCCTATTAGCAAGTTTGAATTTATGGAAGGTTATATGATTCCATGGCGCAGCCACGCAGATTCCCTTATGGGCGGAGAACTCAAGGTGAATTCTTGCCTTGACTTGGATTATATCATGGGCAAAAAAGGATGCGGCAAAGGTCCTGATGTTGCGAATCCCACAAACCCAATACTACCAGTGCAAAACTTAGGCTGGCGTGGTTGGACGAGGATTGGGACATTCACCACAGCGGCAATATTCGGAGCGGTTGCAGTTAAGAAGAATTTGGATGTTTTGCATTACGCAGATAAACAAAAAGGTTTGATGAGGAAAAATCCTGGTCAAGGTGATCCTCTCTATAACGAATGGTATAACGGCTGGAAAGAATATGATGATAAGAAAAACGATCGTGCAACTTCCAGAAATATTTTAGGCGCATTTGCAGGTATTTTTGCCGTAGGCGGAATATTGACTTTTGTGTTTTAACGCGCTGAACTGACTTTACATTTTACTCAGTATAGTGAGTAAAATGTAAAACATACTGAGTATTTTGTAAAACGTACTGAGTATTTTGTATATTATTTATATGAATACTCTGTTTAAAAGAAAGGTAGTTAGCCAAATTTGCCAAAGGCTTGCAGAGCCAAGGCGTTTTATTCAAGTTGTATCCGGGCCAAGGCAAGTAGGCAAAACCACCGCTGTTTTTCAGGCACTTGAGGAATGTGGTTTGCAAAACCGTTTTGTAAGCGCAGATGACCCTAACTTGAACTCAGTGGAATGGATACGCACCGAGTGGGAGCAAGCCCGCTTGGAGCAAAACAGAACAAAGGGAGATTTTGTTTTTGTTATAGACGAAATTCAAAAAATACCTGAGTGGTCTGCAATGGTTAAGTTGATGTGGGACCAAGATACAAGAAAAAAACAACCGTTAAAAATAATTTTAACAGGTTCTTCTTCGCTTCTTTTGCAAAAAGGGATAAAAGAATCTTTAATGGGTAGGTTTGAATTATTATTTTGTACGCATTGGAATTTTGCGGAATGTAAAGAGGCTTTTGGCTATACGCTAGACGATTTTCTTTACTTTGGTGGTTATCCGGGAGCAGCAGTTTTGAGAAAAAACGAGGAGAGATGGAGGCGTTATATTGCAAGCTCCATTGTTGAACCCAGCATTTCCCAAGATATTCTCTTTATGGAAGAGGTTAGAAAACCCGCCTTGATGAGGGCTCTTTTCACGCTTGGAGCCAGCTATTCGGGGCAGGAACTCTCTTACACAAAAATTTTAGGCCAACTGCAAGATGCTGGAAATACTGTGACTATCGCCCATTACTTGGAACTTTTGGCAAAAGCGAATATATTGTGCGGTTTGCAAAAATTTTCGGAAAACAAATTGCAAGTTAAGCAAAGTTCCCCAAGATTTATGGTTTTTGATACTTCCCTAATGACATATTCTTATGGTGCTTCCAAAAAAAGTTTTTTAGAAAATCAAACTGCCAAAGGGCATTTGGTAGAAAGTGCAGTTGGATCCTATTTGCTTGCGAAAGCGAGAGAGGAAAATTTTGAGGTATATTGGTGGAGAGACCGCGACAAAGAAGTTGATTTTGTGCTGAAAAAAGGCAAAAGCATAACCGCTTTGGAAGTGAAAAGCGGCAGGGTAAAACACATAGGCGGCTACTTGGATTTCAAGAAAAAATATCCGCAAGCAAGGTGTTTGGTTATTGGCGATTCAAATTGCAGTTTAGAGGATTTTTTGTTGGGAAAGGTTACTTTCTATATTTCGTAAATGATTAAATCCCCTTATTCCGTACCCCTTGCGGCAATGATCTGCACCGCGTTGCTTTTCTCTTGCGCACCTGACATTGAGCCACCACCACCGCCACAATCGCAGTCAAAGAATTATTGCGTTTACCCAGAAATGCAGCAGTGCTTTCCAACATCACAAACCACTTGCACAACAGGTGGCGAATTTAGCGATTATTGTCCTTATAGCAGTTCTGCCAATATCAGCAGTCCGAGTACGCTTTCTTCATCTAGCAGAGCAGGGCAAGGAGTAGGAGGACCGCTGGTTGAATTGGATATCATAATCCGCGATTTTCCAGCTCCAGCTAACAGTCTTAGAGAAAGAGAGGCTGCGGATTATACTGGCTATTATGGCTTTCAGGAATATGACTACAGCAAATCAGCAGCGAACAAACAATGCAACGCCAACTCCTCCCAAGCCACCAAAGGCATGGTTAGAGATACACTAGATTACAGTCAGTGCAAGGCAGGAGAAAAGAGACGTTATTGCGCAAGACCGTTGCCTGCAAACCCGCCTCCAGACAAAATGTGCTATGGAGAACATTTAGAAACTTGGTACACCAATGGTTCGCACACAAAAACTTTTAACGAGGTACTAACCTTAACACTCAAAAATGGACTTTACGAAATAGATACTGCGGGGTATTTTCCCTTGGATAAATATCCAGATGAACAGACTTTCGGCAAGGAGAATACAGTAAATCGCGTAGCGCACAATTTTGGCTTTACAGTTGCAGGCTCGGCGGAATTTAAGTATGTAAAAGACAATAACGATAAATTTGCCTTTAGAGGCGATGATGATATGTGGATGTTTATAGATGGAGTGTTGGTTATGGATTTAGGCGGTGTCCATCAAAGATTAGCTGATTCCGTTAGTATAGACACCGTAGCCAGCAAAAGAGGTTGGAAAGATGGCTCTACCCACACAATCAACTTTTTTTATGCAGAAAGGCAAACCCATGAATCAAACCTAATGCTTCGTTTTAGGCTTACCGGTCTTTAAGAATCCAAAAACTCCCATCAAGCCTCTCTATTGAATCCGCAATATCTTTTCCGTTGGAAAAATAAATTCCATCGGAATTTGTTTCGTTTACGCCTCGTATAAAAATGTAATAGGCTCCGCCGAATTTTTCTTTGAAGTTGAAGTTTTTGTGTATTTGCTCTAGCCAGCGTTTTAGGGCAGCTGCGTAAATATAGTATTGCAAATGATAAGCACTGCCGCGCATTGCCTCTTCCATTCCTGCCTCTGAAAAATCGCCGAGGCTATTTGATTTCCAATCTAAAATATAATACTTTTCGTCTTTGCCCAAAAATACCAAATCCATTGCGCCTTTTATGTATTTTGCAAGCAAATCTTCTTTCTCAAAATCCAGGATTTTGTCTTTCATTATTTCTTTTATTTTTTTCAAATCTAAATTCTCCGCTTTCATAAAAAAATTCAATTCCGTTGCTCTGTTGCTCGCATCTATTTCGCAAAGTTTTCCAGCTTCGCCTAAATTTTTATTCAAAATTAGCTTAACCTGCTTTTCAACCCAGGCTTTTCTTTTCTTTCCATCATCTGTATTTTTGGAAAATTCCTTAAAACCGCCAAGTTTGCGTTCCACCAAATCGCGAATTTCATTTTCGGTTGCATCAAAATCCACATTTTCAAAAATACTGTGCAAAAGAGTTCCCATCATTTTGCCTGCGGGAATTTTTATTTCTGCCGTTTGCAAAATATGAGTATAGTCCTTATGTTCCAAATTTTGCGAAATTGCCGAGAAACTCGTATGTTGCCAAGCCAGAGTTATTGGAAAATCTTTTGTTTTGGGCGATTTTAATGGTTTGTCTTGCTCGTTTTCCAAATTTAAGTTAAAACTTCCTGTATATTTAATATCTGCAAAGCTCTCCACTACCTTTATATTTTCATCTTCATCTTCCAATATTTTTTTGCAAATGTTTTGACCCGCAGAAGAGAATTCATTGCTTTTTGGATTTTCTTTATAAGCATACACTATATATAACCTATAAATGGGACGTGTAACAGCTACATAAAAATTTCTTGCAGATTCTTGCAAAATCTCCTTTTGTTCTTTTGATTTTGCATTATCACTGCCATTGATTATTTTTCTGTTGGAAATTTCATATTCTACAATAATATCATTTTCTATATGATAAACCGGTGGCGTTTTTTCATAACCTGGCATATTTTTTTCTCCCTTAAGCGTTATGTCTGGAACAAAAACTACTGGGAACTCCAAGCCTTTTGAGGTATGAATAGTCATAATTTGAACCGCATCATCGTCTGTTTCCAATTTTTCCTCAATTTCTTCTCCACTGGCATTTTCAATTAATTCTGCAAATCTTCTCAACATTCTTTCGGGAACTTTGCCAAATACAGTTTCTTCTTCATTTAAAATCCATATAAGATGCCTTAAATTTGTTGCATTTCTCTCGCCATTTTTTGCCTTTCGTATTTTTCCCCAAAGATTGCCAGAATCAAAAAATGAATTTATAGCCCGCATTATTCCATAACGTTTCCATGTGTCAAAAGCTTCGGCAAAAGGTTTTATGTCTTCTGTGGATATGCTCTCTGTGGATATATCTCTTGTTTCCATCAATGCTGCTTTTACGCGGCTCTCCTTTTGATAGTGTACAAAAGCCCTTAACAGCCGCATAATGTAATCAGCAGCATCGCTTTTGAATACGCTATCTGAGCGGCAAATAACCGCTGGAATGCTTTTCTCATTTTTTCTAAGAGCATTTCTATATTCTGTTGCTTCATCATTTGTTCTGGTTAAAATTGCTATATCTCGTGCCTTTATTCTTCTAATTTCACCCGTATCTTTGTCGGTTATTTCCGTGTTGGTTTTGTACAGCAAGCGAGCTATTTCTTGTACAATTTCTGGCTTAATGGAATAAAATTTCTGCTCGGCTTGGCTCTTATATTCTACCTTTCGCATTACAAGCGGTATTTCTTCTTTGCCGTTTATTGTGAGTTCTTGAAGTTTTTCCTTTCCAGATTTAACATTTATGTATTTTATATTTTCGTTCTCAAAAGGATTATCTATGCCAAAAATTTTATTCAATGCGCACAATAATCTTTTTTGTGTGCGATAATTTTTTTCTAAGGTATATTGCGCTTCTTTTGACTCTTTTTTTGCCTTTAAGTAGGCATAAATATCTCCTCCTCTGAATCTGTAAATTGCTTGTTTTGGGTCTCCAATCATAAAAAACGGTTTGCCTTCAAACAGATAACTGAATATTTTGAACTGCATTTTATCTGTGTCCTGAAATTCATCTATCAAAATGGCTTTATATTTTTTTTGCACAGCTTCAAAAAGTATTTTTTTATCAGCATCTTCTTGCACCGCTTTATAGACATTCATTATTAAATCGTTAAAACCCATAACTCTTAATTTTTTCTTTTCGGCTTGCAAGGCTTCCAAAAATTCCGTTGCCATTTTATGTTGTAACTTTGCAATAACTCTAGAACCAACTTTTTCATATTCTTTAAGGTTGTTATTGTAATCTTGAAATAAAGGATTTTTCTTTACATAATTTCCATGAATTGTTTTCCCATCACTATTAAATTTCACATTTTCCTTTGCTACTTCCGCTTTTAATCGCAAATGATTTTCTACTATGTCAGTTATATCTTCGTATTTATCTTCACATTCTATTTTTGCATCAGAGAAATTGATAACGTTTTCTATTCCTATTTTTAAAATATCTGGAGAAAATTTTGCGGGCAAATTTTTTATTTCTTCATCTTTTAATTTTTCAATTTCATGCCGCCAAAAATCTGCTACTATTCTATTCTCTATGTCTTTCTGATTTTTAATAAGTTCCATTTCTTCAAAGTTTCCAATCTCAAAATCAAATTCACTGAGCAGCCTTTTGCAAAAACCGTGAATGGTGAAAACAGGCATTTCGTCTATGCGGGCAATGGCATCTAATAAATTTGCTTTTTGCTCCAAAGTTAAACTTTTGCTATTTAAGGCATATTCTTCTCTAATTCTTTCAGCGGTCTTTTTTTTAAGTTCTGCGGTTGCCGCTTCTGTGAAAGTTATCAAAACTATTTTTTCTATAGGAAAAAGTTTTTTCAAAAGACAAAAAACAATTAATCCTATTGTATATGTTTTGCCAGTTCCCGCGCTCGCTTCAATAAGAACTTTTTCGTTAAGGGGCAGGGATTCAATATCATTTATATCATTTATTGATTTCATATTTTTTATACTCCCCAAATAACAGCATGGAACAATCTATAAATTTCTGTTCTTGTTCAGTACCCAAGTCTTTTAAAGATTCTGCATCTCCCAATACTTTTTTTGCATATTGAGAAAATTTTGCCAATCCTTCTTTATAATATCCAAAAATTTTTTCTTCGGCTTTTTTTATTGCTGCTTCTTCTTTATCTTCACCGCCACTTAAAACGTTGACATATTCCAAAGCGGCATCTGGGAAAATTGGCAACATTCTTGTTTCTAATTCTTTTTTTAGTTCCCATAACTTATTTAAAATTTCATTTGCTTCTTCTTTTGAAATGCCTCGCAATTCTATTACTGCATCTTTCAAAAATATTTTCGTGCTTTGATTTTCAACTTTATTTATATTTAAATCCAAATGATATAACCAATGTTTTAAACGGTATTTGCCTTTATCTTTGCTCGGATAAATCCAAAAAGTCCCTTCTTTTTCATTTTTTGCCATTTCCTTTAACTCTTCTATTTCAATTATTGTATTCTCTATGACTTTGCTCGCAAATTTACCACTTGGCAAACTGCCTTTTAATTGAGAAATTTTAATCTCTTCCATATATTCTTCGCGATTTTCATTTTTTAAAATCAAATCAGATAATTTCCATTTATCCAGCCCCTTTTCCACAGTAAATGGTTCAACATTTTCCAAAAGTTCAATGGGTTCTGGCAATTCTATTTTGCATACGCCTTTTAAAAAATACTTCGGAGCATCAGATAAAATTCTAAATAAAGCATCAATATCTCTTTTTTCTGTTTCTTTGAATAACGGTTTCCATTCCCAAATATTGCTTGAATCAGAATTTTCAAAATTTTGCCATCTATCATCATAGGTACTCAAAGTTCCGTTGAAATATTTTCTTGAAAAGGGTTGCAATGGATGTTTTACTATTAAATCTTTTTGTTCTATTCCATATTGTTCTTTCAAATTTTTCAAAAACATAATCACTACGCTGGAAGGTTCAAGGTCTTCTGCCGTTTTTTCGCTTTGACCAATCCAGCTTACGTAAAGTTTTTCCCTTGCGCTGCCAATTAGTTCCAAAAACATCAAGCGTTCTTCATTTGCCACATCCTTGTCGCCTTGTTTGTATTCTGCCATAAGGCTAATATCTTTGCTTTGTTTTTGATGCGGAAATTCCTTGCTGTTCATACCAATGCAGCAAATAACCTTGTGCGGCACTGCTCGTATAGTTTCAAAATTTGAAAAAGAAATTTTGCCTGTCATAGAATATGATGATTTTGCGCTTGATTCCATTTTTCTCTGCAAAGCATTTTTCAGCGTTGAAAAGCTAATCTGCACTTTTGAGTTATTGCCAAAGCCAATACATATTTCCTCTTTCAAAGAGTCCCAAACTTCCATAACTTTTTGGTAAGGGTCTTCTTGAGACTCGTTAAAATTAGTTGCGTCATCACCAAAAAATACTGGTAAATTTTCTTTTAAAAAAACATCCCATTCTTCAATTGATTTTTCCTTTTTGCTCTCAGAATCAAATTTTTCCAAGGTTTTTACAAAATGCGCAAACTCGCCTAAAATATAAGCAGAACTTCCCTCTATATCTGGATAGCAATAATCGCCAAGTTCAGAAAATCCATTTTCTGAAATCATAAAAAAACCAGCTTTCAACTGTTCAAATCCACCTGCAAAAGAATAATTAGGCGCAGGAGCCGAACTGTTAAGGCTATGCCTAATTGCATTTTCTTTAACCCATTTTTCCAAACGCTCCCTATCGTTTGAATCTAATTCCTTGCCCTGCACGAACATTGAGTATTCAAACAGAGTGAGAATATCCGGTGCTTCGTACCTGCCATCAATTTGTGAAAAGAGCAAATTCAAAAGCTGCGCTGTTTTATCGTATTTTTTTACATCTCTGTCTGCAATTTGAAATGGAATATCGTCGTACCTGCGAAAAACGCTTTCTATTGAACTGGCATAAGTTTCAATATTTGGAGAAACAACAGCTATATCGCTTAGCTCCAATGTTTTTTCCTCTGCAAATAAATCCAGCAAATAATCGCACAAAACCTCAATTTCTCTTAAAGGAGAAAAGCAACTGTTAAATGTTAAACCTGTATTTGAGGGACAAGGGACAAGGGATAAGGGATATGATTTATTGTTGTCTTGAATTATGTCGTTTTGGATTTTTGAAAGTAAGGTTTCGTTTGAATTATTATTTTGGGAGTTCAAAAATTCACAGGATATTTTCCCCTGTTCCTCATATTGTGATATTTGCTCATAAATCACCTGTGCATTTCTGCCTAAATTTGCTATCAATCTATTGCCTAAATCCCAATATAGTTCCTTTTCATTTGCAATTTTCTTATTTGCCCAAGCCTCTTTTCTCATTTTCGCAATTTTCTTATCGCTCACAGATGTGCCTATATATTCTTCGCTAACTTGAAGCAAATATAAATTCACTTTGCTGCCAGCCTGCGATAAATGGATTAATGTTGATAGGTGAATAGGAGCAATTGACAAAGGTGCAAAGATGAAAATTTGTTTTGGCAAAAACTTTTTTTCACCTTTCTCATTTGATAATTCTTGTTCAATGGATTTATAAAGTTGATACGTATTTTGCTCATCTTTATATTTTTCTTTGAGTTCAAGCCAAAATTTTCTTTGCCTTTTTTCGTTTTTTATAAAGTTGGTGTCTGCATTTGCAACTGAATAAGGTTTATTCTCTGCCCATTTTTCAATTAACTCTGGTCTGTAAATTTGATATGCAAAAAATAAGGAGGCAAGTTCGTTTGCAAAGGAAAATGTTTTTTGCTCGCCTTCCAGCAAAGCATAAATAGCCCATACTAAATTGTGCCGATTGTATATATTTTCTTTTTCGTCTTTTTTGTTTTTGGATAAATTATAAGCGCATTGCATTAAAAGCCCTGCCAAAGGTTTGAATGGGAGTGCTGTCCATATTTTATATTTATCTGCACAGGTCTTTTTCAAATATTCCTGCAAACCTTTTGATTCGCAAATTATCAAACTGCCACCGGTTAAAAAACCACCTTTTGCGTTGCTTGCACCAAAATTGCTTTTAGATAAAATATCCTCTAAAAACTTGTTAGCAAGCGTTTCTATATTCGTATGGAGGTATGTTTGCATTTTTT
>Ga0268262_10001042_pt1 | contig 35317 bp, 34 predicted proteins | sample TergutNc150P3_FD_190354 | JGI IMG/M metagenome (GOLD analysis project Ga0268262, IMG submission 190354) | Nasutitermes corniger P3 segment gut microbial community from laboratory colony in Florida, USA - Nc150 P3 (SPAdes) (version 2) | ecosystem: Host-associated > Arthropoda: Insects >...
TACCCATTTCAAAATTGGCGCGTATGGTATCTGACACCATAAAAACCGCCCGTATGGGCTGTAGATATGTCGGTGGACACTAAACACAAGAAAGGAGCATTTAATGAAAAGAGTATTGAAACGTATCGGTTCTATCGCCCTTGCGGCGGTAATCGGGTTCTCGTTGGCGGCCTGTCCCACCCCCGGCGGCGGTCCCGGCGGAGGCCCCAGTGGAGGTAACACCGGCGGAAAAACTCCGGAAATAACCAGATATGTTCTGGATATCAGGGACATCTCAGACGACTGGGACATCGTTGGTGTGGGAAAAGACGGCTCAAGTTTGTTTTTGAAATTAAATGAAATTACCGGCGCGCCGATACAGGCATATTTCAAACCGGAAAAAGACAGCGATGACGGTTTGTCTTTTTTCTTCAAGGAAAACGGACTGCCGAATCTAATGATAGGCGGCGGCAATATTGTATATTTTGGCAATTTTAACGGGTACAAATTTGATTACGGCGTCATTAAACCGGATAACACCATTGAGTACCGTTTTGACAATCAGACCGACATAAACTGGGATACTGCCACAGCGTCAGCCATTCAGGAACGCCTTGCCCAGGGACGCCCCATTCAGATAATTCCCGCTTCAGGAGGACGCTATATTTGGGATATTTTTAACCTCGATAAGGTTAAGGAATGGAGTTGGCTTGATGCGGCCAGTTATTGTCTTGACGTTACCGGAGCAATTTTGGGAGTAGCCTCATGCGTTACAGCGTGGACCAATCCTGCCTCTGCAATAGGATGCGGCATCTTTGTCGCAAGCCAAGGAGTCAGTATTGCGGTTGAAGCGGCATGGAAAGACTATGGCGAAATGGAAACCGCAAACGACGTACAGCAAACATTAATCAGCGGGCTTGGCTGTGCGGGCGTAATAGGCGGCGATCTGACCGCTCTGGTTGATTGCGCTTCAGTTTTGGCAGGCGGCGCTTCTATTATTAAAGGCTTGGTTGAAGACACTGTCGAACAGAAAGGCTCGCAAGTAAAAGAAGCAATTACCACAATAGAAAAGAGAACAGAATGGGTTTATGTAACCGGCGTAACCCTTGACCGAACCGAGGTCAGCCTAACCGTCGGCCAGTCAACAAAGCTTAATAAAAATATTGTGCCGTCCAACGCGAATAAATCTCATGTTACGAATTTTCATAGCAGCAATACCAATGCTGCATGGGTGACTAATGATGGCTTTGTTACCGCTAAAGCGGAAGGAGTAGCGATCATTCAAGTTTTCGTAGATGCCGTCGGCTTTGACGGCAAAAACCACACTTACTCGGCAGACTGCATCGTAACTGTAACCGCCGCACCGACTGGGCCAACAGTGCCAACAGCGCCAACCCACCCTATTGGCAGTACAGGCCCCGGCGGCGGCATTGTCTTTTATTATAATGCGGCAGGCTTTACCATGACGGACAATGGACAGGTATGCCATTACCTTGAAGCCGCGCCCAATGATATGCCTTCTTCTCTTAAATGGGCAACAGGATCAGTTTCCCTGGTCAGCACAGGGACGACGATAGGCGCTGGGAGAAAAAACACCGCTCTTATTCTTGACAACATTAACGACGCACACGCCGCGAAAGCCTGCAAGGATTACACCGGCGGCGGAAAAACTGACTGGTTTCTTCCTAGCAAGGATGAACTGAACGAACTGTATAAAAACAGGTCTGTTGTCGGAAACATGGATGAGGGGACCGGTGATTGGTATCATGATAGCTTCGTCATGTACTGGTCTTCGTCGCAAGCTTGGAGTGAAAGCATCGTATGGGTACAGAATTTCGTCAATGGCAATCAGATTTCGAATGCGAATAGTGCCCATACTTATGACCCATACCTTGTTCGCGCCATTCGGGCTTTTTAACTAAAGGAAGCGGGAGGAAGTGGTTAGTGGGAATTGAATAGTGGTTAGAGAATAAAATTTTTCTAATCACTAACCACTGTTCACTAACTACTATTATTTGAGGAATGATTAAAGTTGTATGCCGAAAACCGTTTTTAGGCTTTGGACAATCAACACCGGACGGGTTTTCGCCGGTTCCGACCCGCGCGCTTTGGGCAGTACAGCCCGCCATATTTCACCTTTGAGCATTACCAGTCAGCTTTTTCGAGAATATCAAGTTGGGATTGAAGAATGTCATCATCGAGTTTTGAAGGAATTCCGGCATACACATCATCCGATCCAGCCAGACCGCGAACTTCCACATAACTCAGATCACGAAGCAAGCCAAGCACAGTATCGGTCTTGCTGTCATCGTAAATATTTAATACAACACTTTGCATACCCTAAGAGTATGGCAAATAAGGGCGTATACCAAATAAGGGAGGCATGTCGTGGCTTACACTAAATCGTCTAATGAAGAGGAGCATACATGTCATTTCCCAAATTTGTTTTAATACTCGTTTTTTCATCCATGTTTTTTCAATGTTACGGAAAAGGCGGACGCAAAGAGATGAGCGATTCCGAAAGATTCGCGCAGGAATACCCTCTTGTAGGCGGCGATAATATATTTGTATACAGGAACGCCGGAGAGACAGCGGACATTTTAAAAAACGGCAGGGGAATTGTTTTTTTGGGTTTTAAGGAGTGCCCCTGGTGCCAGCAATACGCCGTTTACCTTCACGACGCGGCGCGCGAAATGGAAGCTGAAATAATTTATTACTGCGATATAAAGAAAGATCGGGAAACCAATTCGGAAAATTACCGGAGGATAGTCGATATTTTTTCCGGACGCCTCCAGTATGACGATGAGGGACGCCCACGGGTGTATGTGCCGGATGTGGCGATAGTAAGCAGGGGCAGGATAATTACTCACGATTTTGAGACGTCAAAAGAAACGTTAGGCTACAATACCCCGCAGGAATACTGGAACGATGAGCGGGTGAACGCGCTCAAGGAACGGCTCAAGGCGGGGATTAACATTTTAAACCAGATAATAGCCAATTCATGCAATAAATGCTGAGCGCGGCGGGAAAAACGCCGCCAAACTTGCGGACAAGGCAGGAGTATGGTATTTTTCATGTATGTTTTTTCATTTCTTTGCTATATTACTAATTATAGAGGTAACATAATGGGAAACGTATTTGCGGAAATAACCGTAAAAAATGTAAAGGATATGGGTCTGGCTGAAGCGGGGCATATCACAGAAAACAATGTCCGTTCTGTAACATTCACCGCGATAGTCGATACCGGAGCCACAACATTGGTAATCAATGAGGAAATATTCAATCAATTAGGCTTATCGGTCGCGGAAACACGGGATATAAACCTTGCCGGCGGCGGAAGAATTGGGTGTAAAGTAACCGATGCTGTGCATATTCAATGGAAAAATCGTTTTGCTGTGGTTAATGCCGTAGTATTACCTGAAGGGAAACCGCTTCTCGGCGTAATACCGCTGGAATTTATGGACCTCATGGTTGACCCCGTCAACCGTGAACTGGTCGGCGTTCACGGAGATCATGCTGTATTAATGGCAATGTAGACGCGGTTAACGCATTTGAATTAATGAGGATTGTGCATCGCATTTTCCAAGTTTGTTTAAATACTTGTTTCTTCTTCCTGCAATAAATGCTGAGCCCGGCGGGGAAAAAACGCCGGAATCAATCCGGCACGGCAGCAGGTATTTGTCAGACCGCCGCGCAAAAGCCCAAAGTAATGAATAACTGCGCAATAATATATGTAAGCATTATCAAAAAAGACCCGTACTTTATTTTTTTCCTGAAAGTATCATACGCAAGCAATGAATCAGATACCATGAAACAGAGGCTTCCGGCAAATACAAAACTGCCGAATTTTCCGCCGTTTGCCAAAAATACCTGCAAGGCGTAAATTACCATTGTTATTATCACTACTTCATAGACAATAACCGGAATTTTCATTTCGGCGCTGGGACGGATAATTTTAAAAATACAAAAACCGACAACAACCGCGGCGATAACGCCGCAAACAAGGACAGTTACATTAAAAGGACCGGCGAAATTGAACATAGCCGTTATATAAAACAGATGCCCGATTAAAAAACTTACAAGGCCGAGCCTGAAAGACATAAGATTGTTAATTTTCAACAGAAATACATCCCCCAGCCAGCCGAAAAACAGGGCAAGAACTATGGGAATAAGGATTTTTTCGGCTCCAAAGATATAAATTGCCAAAATAATGGGTAAAAGACAGCCTTTCAATATAAACTGCAAACGGCCGTCCTTGAAAAACAAAGTAATCAGATAAATCACGGAAACCGCGGCAAGAATAATCAGAAAAATCACTTTTAATTCCATAAAATGCCTCTCTTTATAATATAGTATGCCAAAAATCAAAACATGGCAAATAAATGTTCCGTTTTCTTAAATGCTGTTGCTTTTCACGCCTTTTTTTGTTATATTTAAGTTACCGAACGGTCGTTAACATGACAAAAATTGAAATTGTTGAAGCCGCCTTTAAAGTGTGGGGGCGCGATTTTTACAGAAAAACCAGCCTCTCGCAGCTTGCAAAAGAATTGGGCGTAAGCAAACCCGCGCTCTACCGCCACTTTTTGAATAAAAAAGCTCTCAATGCCGCCATGACAGAGTATTTCTGCGATGATTTTGCCGATTCTGTCCGCGCGGATTTTGAACACGCCCCCCAAAACGCGGACACGGATGAGGGGATTTTTGCCATAATGCGCGGCATTTCCGGCTATTTCGCCCGGAATGTGTACGCCCTGCTTTTTTGCATAATAAACATTTACGACCGTAATCTTGACGGACGCTCAATATCGGAACGGTTAAAAGCGCGGGGCGTAGAGATTAAAACGCTCAGACTGCTGATTGAAAAAAAATATGACGCGCGGCAGCCGACATTACAGCTGATCTTCGCCACCCTTATTTTTTATATGTCGCACTTTCACAGAACAAACGATACTTTTGAAAAACCGCCTTGTGAAGAGCTTGTACAGTGTATTGCTGCGGCAATAAACGAGGTAATAAAAAACGGACTTAAGGTCGGCGTAAAAGAAGCCTGTTCGCTTGATTTTAAAAAACTGGAAAGCATGGTCGAGGCATCGATTCACAGCACAACGCCCGAACCGTTGTTCAAAGCTGTCGCCGAAGCTGTAGCGGAGGCAGGCCCGTGGGACGCGTCAATGGAAATGGTCGCCAAACGTATCGGCCTTTCCAAAAGCACCCTTTACGGGCATTTTAAAAACAAAAAGGATATGGTGCGCCGTCTTTTTATGGGCGAATTCAGGCGCATAATCGAATTTGCAAGGCAGGGAATCAGGCTTTCCGAAAATACGGCGGAACAGCTCTACCTCGGCATTTATTCAATAGTCATTTACCTCCGCTCACGCCCAGAAATACTTATCGCCATCGGCTGGATGCGCACCAGAAAACTTGAGCCCGGCAAACATGACAAAAAATTTGAAACGTTCAGGCTCTTTGAAGATTTGGAAATTGAACGGCTGCAAAACAGCGGCGAAGATGAAAAACAGAGAATCTCGCACTGGATTTTATTTCTGCTGATAAACATTTTGCTTCGTCCGTATATTTCCAATAACGGGCGGCATGACGCGGAAACAAACGCGCAGAATGACGACATTCACATTTTGTACAGATTAATCACTCTTGGGCTTGGGGGCTTTATACGATGATAAATAACGGATATATTTTAAAGATCGCAAGAAAGCGCAGCACGCAGAAAGTGCCGCATGGCAATACCGCGTGTTTGGCAATGCTGTTACGCTTGCCATTAATAACGGCCGCGCGTTATGCGGGCCGGAAAAGGAGTCATTTATGAACCTTAAAAAACTAAACGCGGGCGGATTGAAATATCCGCTCTGTATGGCGGCGCTGCTCCTGTTATGCGCCAATTCATGGGCGCAGCAGACTCAACAGAAAAAGCTGTTAACCCCCGACGAAGCCGTAGAACTGGCGGTTAAAAACAACCTCAATCTGGAAACTACGCGCACTAATTTGGCGGCAAAGAAACGCGCCTCGTCCGTTTCGTGGAATCAGTTTATTCCCAGCGTAAACGCGGGCGTATCGGTAATGAGGGATAATCAAGCCAGTACATCGACTATTTCAGGAATAGCGCCGGTTACATGGGAAAATATAAGCAATACTCCGCTTGCGATAGGTAAGAATCCAAGTGATTTTGAAATAGGTGCCGGTGATGCCACTATGTATAACTGGGTAATGCCTTTTTCAAGAACTGTAGATGTTCCGCAGTGGCGCATTGCCGGAAACATACAGGCTTCGCTTAATATCAGTATCGCAATGTTTGAAAACATGAAACGTCTCAAGCTGGATTATGAAAGCGGGCTTTTAGGATATGAAAAGGCAAAAACACAGCTTGAAAGAGACGTGCGCAAAGCGTATCACAATATGCTTCTGCTGCAGGAAAATATCGCCCTTCTCCGCGGCAATTTTGAAAACGCCCAGAGACAGGCGGAAATGGCGCAGGCGAATTACAACGCGGGGCTTGCTCCTGAACTGACTCTTTTACAGGCGAGAGTCGCGAGGGAAAACATGCGGCCTGTAATCGATCAGGCGGAAAACGGGCTTAAACTTTCCATGGCGCAGTTCGCCATGTTCCTCGGTTTAAATTACGACACTTCTTTTGAGCTTATACCTGTTACGGAAAGCGTAAGTTTTATTCCGTTTGAAATATCGGAAATGATTTCAAAAGCGGCGGCGAGCAAACCCGACATTCTGGAATTAAAACAGACAATACTTTTACTGCACAGCGCAAGAAGGGCGCAGCTTTATTCGCTTACTCCGAGTTTAAGTTTAAGCTGGAATCACACTTCCGCGTTTACGAAAGACCCATGGAAAGATTCATGGTTTGACAACAAGGACGACTGGAGAAAATCAGGTTCGCTGACCATATCGCTTGGGATGAGGCTTCACAGCCTAATTCCGTTCAGTTCTGATTTTCAGGGGATTAGAAACCTTGACGATCAGATAAAAACCGCCAACATCGGACTTGCGCAGATGATTAACGCTACGCATATTGAAATTTACAATATAATCCTTTCTCTTGAAAAAACACGGACAAATACGGAAGCGCTGGCGCAGACGGTCAGTCTTGCAGAACAGTCCTACAGGCTGACGGAACAGGCGTACCGCGCGGGCTTACAGGATTATTTTCAGGTTCAAAGCGCCCAGCAATCGTTGAATCAGGCGCGCGTCCAGATGCTTGAACAGCAGTTCAACTACCTCAACAGCCTGATAGACCTTGAATATTCAATCGGTGTTCCTTTCGGAACGCTCTCAAGAAGGAACAGGTAATGAAATCAAAATATATTTTAGTGATATTGATAACCGCGGTCATATTTTCCGGATGCGACACCATCAAGGAAACATACGGTAAAGTCAAGGAAACGCTCGGAAAAGATAAAAAAATTGAAATGATAAGGGAAATTCCCATATTCGCGGTTAACACAACGCTTGCGATAAAGGGGCAAATAAACGACTACATTTCCCTTTCAGGGGATATTTACTCGGGTTCAACCGTAGATGTGTATTCAGAGGCGGCGGGCAAGGTAACTCAAATTTACACAGCTGTCGGCAGAAGCATAAGAAGGGGCGACCGTGTCGCGGCAATTGATCCTTCGCGCCCCGGCATGACTTTCCGCCAAAGCGTTGCAACAGCCCCGATAAGCGGAACCGTCATCGCCGTCCCCGCGCAAATCGGAATGACCGTAAGTCAGGCTGTTCCTCTTATAAGAATTTCGGGCGGCAGCGGGCTTGAAATACGCCTGAATATAGCCGAGCGGTTTATCTCTAAAATGGCAATGAACCTGCCGTGCGAAATAACCCTTGACGCGTGGCCCGGCGAGATTTTTCACGGCAGCGTAAGTGAAATTTCACCGACAGTTGATCCGGTTTCCAGAACAATGGAAATACGCGTAACAGTAACCAATACAGGTTCAAGATTAAAGCAGGGAATGTTCGCAAAGGTAAAAATCATTACGGAAAGAAAAAACAATATCGTAAAAATCCCGGCTTCGTCGGTAATCAGGCGGTTCGGCGAGGAATATGTGTATGTAGTTGAAAAAGATTCGTCAGACCCCAATTTCAACATTGTCAAAAAAAGAAACATAGTTCCCGGCATCCTGATCGACGGAGTGCTGGAAGTGCAAAACGGACTTGCGCCTGATGAAGAAATCGTAATCCGTGGGCAGACGCTTCTTGATGACGGGTCAAGGGTTAATGTAATTGAACGCATCGCGCAGATTGGCTTAAATTAAAAAGGAGATGAAAAATAATGAGTATGGTAAAAACGGTCGTATCGCGGCCTGTAACATTTTTAATAATTTTCGCTCTCCTTATAGGATTGGGTTTTTTTGCGCTTGTCAATTTGTCGATTGATCTCTACCCTGAAATAAATCCTCCGATTCTTGTTGTAGTCACTTCTTATTCGGGCGCGGGGCCTGAGGAAGTTGAGCGGTCTGTTACGCGCCCGCTTGAGGCGATCCTTTCCGGCGTGTCAGGCCTTGAAAAAGTTACTTCCACTTCAAGCAAGGGTTCCAGCATGATAATAATGGAATTCACTTACGGAACAAATATGTCGGACGCTTCCAACTCGATACGCGACGCGCTTGAACGCGCAAGGAACATTATGCCGACAGGCGCGCAGACTCCGATGATTTTTAAATTTGATCCCTCAATGATCCCGATTATGGGACTCATGGTAATGTCGAATAAACGCACTCCGGAAGAATTAAGGGAGATTTCCGAAGATACAATTGTTCCGCGCCTTGAACAGATACCCGGCGTCGCTACGGCTTCCGTAAGCGGAGGCAGGCAGAAAATAATCCGCGTGGAAATTCCGCAGAATCGCCTGGAAGCATACGGACTTACAATAGTGCAAATTCAGCAGATGCTTTTCATTCAGAACATGCAGACAGCGGCGGGAACAATCATTGACGGCGGTCTGTCCTACATACTGACAACAATGGGCGAATATACGTCGCTTGATGAAATAAAAAATACCGTAATTTCCTACAAAGGCGGAGGGCTTTCAGGAACACAGATTGAAATGCCGCGCCAGATTTATCTGCGCGATCTTGCCGATGTTTACGAAGGTTACCGCGATGAAACAAGCCTTGTGTATGTGAACGGGCAGTCCGCCGTTATGCTGCAGGTGCAAAAGCAAAGCGGAAAAAATTCGGTGCAGACGGCAAAAGACTTACGCGCAAGGCTTAACAGAATGACAAGGGAGCTTCCTCCCGACATTAAAATAACCGAACTTTTCAACACAACCGATATTGTGGAAAATTCGCTTAATCAGGTAACGTCAACCGCTTTCAGCGGAGCCGTTCTTGCGATAATAATACTTTTTATCTTCCTGCGATCCGCCAAGCCTACATTGATAATCGGGGTAAGCATTCCCATTTCAATTGTCATTACCACGATGACAATGTACTTCGCGGGCCTCACGCTTAACCTGATGACCATGGCGGGGCTTGTTTTGGGAATAGGAATGCTTGTTGACAATTCAATTGTCATTCTGGAAAACATTTACCATTACAGGGAAAAAGGCGCAAAACTTCACACGGCGGCCGTACTCGGCTCGTCGGAAATGGTAGTCGCAATTATAGCTTCCACCATAACGACAATCTGCGTATTCGCCCCTATGGTCATGTTCCAGGGACTGCTTGAAATGGCAGGCGAGCTTTTCGCGGGGCTCGCGTTTACGGTAGTAATATCGTTGGGAATATCCCTGTTAACCGCCATATTCCTTGTCCCGGTGCTGTCAAGCTATGTTCTGCCGCTTGTTACGCGAAAACAGAAGCCGCTTAAAGGACCGCTTGCCGTGGTTGACTCATTGTTTGAGCGTTTTTTTAAATGGCTTGAAAATATGTACAGGGGAGCCGTAAAAAAGGTTCTTAAGCACAAATTTATCGTTATCTTTTTTCTTCTTATTCTGCTTGTTATAAGCGTTTCGCTTATTCCGATAATAGGCTGGGAATTTATGCCCCAGCAGGAAGATGACAATGTCAACATTTCCGTAACGCTTCCTATGGGCACTCCTCTCAGTGAAACGGAATCCATTCTAAGACAGATACAGATTATCGTGGAAAGGGAAATAATAGGCTACGAAAAAATCGTTCTTCAGGCGGGCGGCGGCGGCTTTATGGGCATGGGCGGCAGCAACAGCAATTCAGGTTCTTTAAGAATCAACCTGCCTGAATACTCAAAAAGAATAGAAAGCGCAAATGAAATAAGAAGCATAATGAGGCCTTTCATGAACCAGTTCCCCGGCGTAATTGTTTCCATGAGCGGCGGCATGGGTTTCGGCTTCGGCGGCGGAAGCTCCGTTGACATTGTTCTTCGTACGGAAAATCTTGTAAAAGGCAAGGCATTAGGCGAAAAAATCGCCGCCGTGCTTAAAGATAAAATGTCAGATTATGTAACAGAGCCGCAGGTCGGGTTAAGGGACGGACTTCCACAGTATGAAATAATCATTGACCGCGAAAAAATGTACGCGCTCGGGCTTAATACCAATACGGTCGGCAGCGAAATTAAGGCGGCGGTTGACGGAGTAACGGCGACAAGGTACAAAGCAAGCGGCAAGGATTACGATGTCATTCTGATTCTTGCGGAAGCTGACCGCAATACGCTGCCCGCGCTGGATCATATTTTTATCAACAGCCAGATGGCGGGAAGAGTTCCGCTTTCCAGTTTCGTAAGGTACAAAGAAGGGACAGGCCCCCTTACAATAAACCGCGAAAACCAGAGCCGTGTAATTCACGTAACGGCAGGCGCGAAACCCGGCGTGAAAATGAACGATATGCAGGCCAGAGTTGAACAATTAATAATGTCTGAAATCCCGATTGAAGACGACGTGATTATCGAATACGGCGGCGATAACGCCGAGATGGTAAAAATATTCTCGCGTTTTATCTTTATCTGTATTGTAGCCATATTTCTGGTGTTCGGCGTAATGGCGTCTCTCTTTGAATCGTTCCGCGATCCGTTTATCATCATATTTACGATTCCGCTCTCATTAATCGGCATAGTCGCAATATACCTGATCACGGGAACAATTTTTAACGTACTGACCGCCGTAGGGCTTCTTGTACTGATAGGCGTAATTGTAAACAACGGCATTGTGCTTGTTGACTATACGAACCTCCTGCGCAAACGCGGCTATTCATTGAATGACGCGTGTATTGAGGCCGCCGGCAACAGGCTTCGCCCTATTTTAATGACTACCTTGACCACAATTCTCGGACTATTGCCGATGGCTTTCTTCCCCGGCGAAGGTTCGGAACTTGTAGCCCCAATCGGGAAAACCGTTCTCGGCGGGCTTTCATTCGGCACTTTAATGACGCTGTTCCTGATGCCGGCAATTTACGCGTTAATGAACAAACGCAACGACGCGCGCAAGGCAAAAGCGCAGGCGCGGAGGGAAAGGATTGCGGCAGGTGAAAAACGTTCAAAACTTAAAGAAACCGTTATCGCCAGCATTGTCAATACAGCAGATACGGGGGAAAATTTATGATTCGCATAGAAATAATTGCCAATCAGTCGGTGGAAGAAAATATCCATGAAGCGCTTGAAAAAGAAAAGGCAGGCAAGTTCTACACCAAATACCCCAATATCTTCGGCGTAGGCTCTTCAGGCCCGCGCATGGGAGACGCCGTGTGGCCTGAAACAAATTTTTCTCTTGTAATCTGGTGTCAAAAAGAGGAAGCTATCGCCGTCAAACGCGCTATTGATTCAGTGAAGAAAAAATATCCAAACGAGGGAATTAAATTTTTCTGGCACGGGTAAAAGACAGGCGCGCAATTATGTTAATGCCTGAAAACTGAAATTTTCAGGTATTGCTTGAACTGATTTCATGATCCATTTTATGCTGCAGGCTTTGCTGAATATATTTGCGGATTTTTACACGGACATCGGGATCGATACGCTGCGTAAATATAAACACGAATATTTTATCGTCGCCGTCATGGCGGGAACCGAACACAATCGCTTCCACTTTAATCAGCATTGTTTGCAGCCTGATTTGAATATCCTTGAAAAGAGTATTCTTGGCAATTTCAACATCCTGCGCGTTAAAAACGCAGGAAATGCCTACAACGCTTATATCTTTTATAGTACCGTTAATAAATCCGTTGTTATGCGGCATATTGATAGTTGCGGTTGTTTCGCCTTCCGTTGTCGCGCGGATAAATTTGCGCCGTCCTTTAACGTTTAAAACATTCAGCATTTCCAGTATTTTTCCGGTATTTTTTGCAAGATCGAATTTTGAAGTCATAAACCCGCACTGAATGTGAAGCTCGTTAACATATTTATCGTGCAGCGTTTCGTCTGAATTGGCTGAGAAAATGCCGATTTTTACATTTGGATAGGCAGACATGACCTTCCCTACCCATTCTACCCATTCCTGCGCGGGCATACCGTCGTCAATATTAATAAACAGAATTGAATCCGTATATTTTTTTAATGCCTGCGCAAGACGGGCATAATCTTTGATTATATAAACCTCATATTCCTGCTGTACCAATTCAGTGATTATCAGATTTTGCACGGAAGCGGACGGATAAAGAAAAAAAACCTTTTTACCGACTATTTCCTGTTGGCTTTGACTGTCACTCATACGGTTATTATAAAATGTAATAAATATAATAACAAGACAGATACCGTATGTTCAACCTTAACGGAAACTTAAAAGCTCAACCTCAAAAATTAAAAAACTGTTTGCCGGAATAAGCCCGTTTCCGACATCCCGGTCTCCGTAGGCAAGTTCAGGAGGAATGATTACAAGCCTTTTTTCCCCTGTCTGCATATCAAGGACGGTTTCATCCCAGCCTTGAATAACCTTTCCCATTCCCGCCTGGAATTCAAGCGGACCCCTCAAAACGGAATCGTCAAAAACCTTGCCGGATATAAGCTTTCCAGTGTAATTTACCCTGACAGTCGCTCCTCGGGCAGGTTTTCCCCCTGTCCCCTGTTTTTGAATAATATAGCGAATTCCGGAAGCCGTAGTCCTTGTATTGGGGTAATCGGCGTTAATCCTTGCGATATCCGCCTGACGCTGCGCCTGCATTCTGCCCAGTCTCGCCTGTTCCGCCTCCCTTCGCAGCCTGTCAAAATTCTCCTGATCCGCCTTAAAAGCGTTTGCCGCCTGTCCGTTACGGATAATCGTTATCCTTTCAATTTTATCGCCCTGTTTCGTGGTGTTAACGATATTCTGCCCCTGAACCACATAGCCGAAAACTGTATGCATCCCGTCCAGATGAGGAGTAGGGACTATTGTAATAAAAAACTGACTTCCGTTAGTGCTGGGACCGGCATTCGCCATTGAAAGAACGCCGGGCCTGTCGTGTTTTAGGGCGGGATCGATCTCATCGGGAAAACTGTAACCGGGCCCTCCCCTGCCGTTCCCCAAAGGACAGCCGCCCTGTATCATAAAATCCTGAGGGTCTCCGTTTCCTCTGGAAATAACCCTGTGAAAAGTCAATCCGTCATAGTAACGTTTACCCCTTGTAACGTCCATTTTGCCTTCCGCAAGAGCGATAAAGTTACAAACCGTAAGAGGCGCGCGCTGGTATTCCAAACGTACCAGGATATCCCCCCTGTTCGTGGTAATGCGCGCAAAAATCCCGTCGCCTGACGGCGGCTGCTGGGCGTCAACTGGTTCAGCTGTGTTTATTGCCAAAATAACTCCGATTAATAAAATAAATTGTACGTTAATTTTTCTCATAAGACAATATCGGTTAATCCTCCCTAAAAAATAACTCTAGCCGGTTTTTACGCCTGATTCAAGCTAAGTAGTGTCTGTCCACATTATAGACAGACTCTAAGTATTTAAACCGCCGTTTGACAGTACCATGATTTTACAGTTACATTCATTATATGAGTGAGTACCATATTAACGGTAAAATTCCGTTGAACGGAACAATAAAAGTCAGCGGCAATAAAAACGCCGCTCTTCCATGCATCGCTGCGGTCCTTTTAACCGATGAGCCGGTTGTTTTACGGAATATTCCGGAAATTGAGGACGTACGTGTAATGCTTGAAGTGTTTTCCGCTCTGGGCGGAGAAGTTGAATTGCCCCAGCCCAATGTATACAAGCTGCATTTACGGGATATTAAATCAGCCGAAATTCCGCGTGAACAGGCAAAAAAAATCAGGGCGTCCATACTTTTTGCCGGCCCGCTTCTTGCCCGTGCCGGAAAGGTTGTTCTTCCGCCGCCGGGCGGGGACGTTATCGGGAGAAGAAGGCTTGACACTCACTTTCAGGCGCTTACCGAATTGGGTTCAAAAGTAAAGATAAGCGAAAATTTTACATTTACCGCAAAATCACTTACGGGAGCCGATATTTTTCTTGACGAGGCGTCCGTTACCGCGACAGAAAACGCAATTATGGCGGCGGCGCTTGCAAAGGGAAAAACAATTCTGACAAACGCCGCAAGCGAGCCGCACGTTCAGGACCTTTGCAGGATGCTGACAGGAATGGGAGCGCAAATTGAGGGAATCGGCTCAAACATTCTGACAATTACCGGAGTAGATAAACTTTCAGGATGCGACTTTGAAATCGGCGCGGATTTTATGGAGGTAGGCTCTTTTATCGGGCTTGCCGCGGTAACAGGCGGCGATCTTCATATTGAGGGCGCGAGAGCGCAGGATATGCGGCCCGCGAAGATTGCTTTCGGAAAACTGGGAATTGTCTGGGCGCATGAGGGGAATGTTATTCACGTGCCGAAGAACCAGAGCATGGCGGTTAACCACGATCTCGGCGGGATGATTCCGAAAATCGACGATGCGCCGTGGCCCGGTTTCCCGCCCGATCTTGTCAGTATCGCGATTGTAGTGGCGACACAGATAAAGGGAACCGTATTAATTCACGAAAAAATGTACGAGTCGCGGATGTTTTTTGTGGACAAGCTGATCGGAATGGGAGCGAGAATTGTGTTATGCGATCCGCACCGCGCCGTTATTTCAGGACCGGCAAAACTGCACGGATCGGAGCTTATAAGCCCGGACGTACGCGCCGGAATGGCGCTTTTAATCGCCGCCATGTGCGCGGACGGCAGGAGCGTTATACGCAATGTATATCAGATAGAACGCGGCTATGAGCATCTTGCGCAGAGGCTTTCTTCGCTCGGCGCCCAGATAGAAAGGCGCGATTAAGGGAAAAAATGGACATTTTAACTTTAGGCGCGTTTGTCGTACTGTTTCTGCTTGTCATCCTTATTCTTGTAAAACTCTACAGCGGCAAGACGGCGGATTTAACTCCCCAAATGCTCGATCTTAAAAATGAACTGAACGAGCTTAAAACAAGGCAACTTGAAAGCCAGCAGCTTTCTTTCACATCCCAGCAGAAACTTTTGCTTGACACCCAAAACCAGCTCGGCTCCCAGCTTCAGCAGATGATGGCTCTTATGAACCAGAACCTGAACTCCACGCAAAGCAATATCACAAAACAGCTTGATAACTCAAGCCGCATTATAGGAGACATACATAACAAGCTGGGCGTACTGGAAACAACGGCAAAAAATATTCAGGATATAGGGAAGGACATTTCTTCCCTTCAGAATATAATGAAAGCTCCTACATTAAGGGGAAGTCTCGGCGAATATTTATTGGAAGAGCTTTTAAAGCAAATATTTCCCGCCGCGAACTATGAAACCCAGTATTCGTTTAAAAACGGCACAAAGGTAGACGCGATTATCAAGCTGGGCGGAAACATTGTTCCCGTCGACTCGAAATTCCCGCTTGAAAGTTTTCAAAGGCTTATTAACGCGGACAGTGAAGAAAGCAAAAAACATTTCAGAAAGGAATTTATTTCCGGCGTTAAAAAACGCATTGATGAAATCGCTGACAAATACATAAACCCCGATGAGGGAACTTTTGATTTTGCGTTAATGTACATTCCGGCGGAAAATGTCTTTTACGAAACAATCATCAACGACTCTTTTACCAACAAGGAATACGAGCTGTTGAATTACGCGATGGAAAGGCATATAGTGCCGGTTTCACCTAACAGTTTCTACGCGTACCTTATGGCGATTGCTTTCGGGTTAAACGGAATGAAAATAGAACAGGAAACCAAAATCATACGTGGAGAGCTTTCGCGCCTTCAGCTTAAATTCGGGAAATTTTATGAAGATTTCAGCATTGTGGGAAAACATCTTAACAACGCCGCAGGCAAATACGGCGAAACCGCGAAGACCGCCGAAAAACTAAACGATCAAATGAGCAAAATAACGGAACAAAGAACAGAACTTATTGAGGGACAATAAGCCGTTTCTGCCGGAAATAGGATTATTTACAATGGCATTCCCGTCAAAACCGGCGGAACGAGACGGTTCAACCTGTTTTGTATTTATGATTGAGCTTAACCCGCTTAACTTCAGTGAGTGAGCTTCAGCGAATCCCCTCCACGAACCTGCCCGCAATCGCCGGTATTGAAACAAAAGTGCCTATTGAACTTCCCAAACTGGAAAGGAAAAATACAAGCAGCGCTTTTGTGATTCGGTTGCGATACCAGCCTTTTATACTTGCGGCGTCTTCCTGAATATCCTGCGCGTCCGAGACGCGCGGCTTGCGGAATGTTACCTGAACAAGACCGGAAAGAATCCCAACTCCGATAAAGGGGTTTAAGGAAGTTATCGGCGCTCCAAGGAACGAGACAAGAATCGCAAGCGGATGTCCAAGCGCGATAACGGCCCCTAATGCCGCAAGAGAGCCGTTCCACAATATCCATTGAAGCATCATTGAAAAACCCGCCGCGCTCCCCGCGCGGATAAAACCTGCGGCTAAAAGAGCGATAACGGCGGCGGGTATAATAAAAAGAGGCGCTTTTGAAAGCACAGTCGGCTTGGGGATAACGTCCAATTCGCTTACATCGGTGTTTTCCCCGCCGCTGGCGATTTTTTCAAGATGATTTTTTATTCCCGTTAAATGACCTGCCCCTATAACGGCGACAATCTTTTTACCGGCCTCCTGAGGCGCGGAAGTCCATATTTTTGCCGCAAGATAGCGGTCTCTTTCATCTATTAAGGTTTTTTTTACATCGGGCAAATAGTCGGAAAGCTCGTTCATCATTCCGTCAAGTTCGTTCCTTTCTTTAAGGCTCTCAACTTCCTGTTCGCTCAGTTTTTCCGTTGTAAACGCGCTTGCCAAAAGAGAAGCCAAAAGTTTCATTTTACTCCACAAACCGCATTTCGCCCAAGCCCGGTGTAATGTTATTTGCACCTCACGATCGCACAGGCTGTATTGAATGCCAAGCTCATGCGCAGCTTCTACAGCAACTTTCATTTCTTCCCCGGGTTTTACTCCCAGTTCGCCGCCTATTCGGCGCTGAAAACTTGAAAGAACAATGTTTGCAATCAGCAAAAACCCCTTGCCTTCCTTGAAAACTTTTGTAAGGTTTAGTTTTTCCCAATTATCGTTCTGCGTAATCGCCTTGTACCGCCCCGCGTCCAGTTCAACGCATACCATGTCAGGTTTTTCTTCGTTAATAATCTTTCTGACTTCTTCAATGCTTTCACGCGAAACATGGGCGGTCCCTATCAGTTTGAATTCCCTGCCGTTAAAATTTACTGTAATCTTATTATCACTCATTGTATTGCCTTTAACCCAAGTCCTTTTTCTGAAAGTATCCATTCATTAATATGCCATTCTATGATTGTGTTTACGCCGAGGTTCTGTACCATTAAATAGTATCTGTCCGCCAAATTCCTGCTGCCTCTTATGTCATAAAAAGACGCAAGATAAAAAAGCATTCGCGCTTTATTGGTATTATTCTGTTCTCTTTCTATTTTAGCGGCTACATCGGCGTCTCCCGAAAGATCGTGAAAGAGCCTGATCATCGTATAATCGGGAGTATCTCTAGGAACAGTGCGCAGTACCTGCGCAAGAAACTGTTTTGGATCGGTTTGCCTTCCCGCGCGCATCCAGCAGACTGCGGCCAAAAGAACGTAAGTATACTCTTTAGGCGCCTGCTTGTAGGCTTCCAGAAAAGCGTCTCTCGCTTTCGCCCACTGCTTGTTTTTCATATATAGCATACCCAGAGCCTCAAACGCGAAATAATAATCAGGCCTCAGACGCGCCAGTTTCGCATAATCTCTTTCCGCTCCCGTATAATCGCCGAATTCATTCTTTATGCCCGCGCTGAACACATACGAAAGAAAAATCTCAGGATCAATTTCAATCGCTTTGTTAAAATCTTCCAGAGCTTCCTGTTTTCTGCCTAAATCCAGAAGGACTTGCCCGCGGTCTGTAATAATCCAGTAATTATTAGGTTCAAGTTTTCTTGCTTCATCAAGGTCCAAAAGCGCGTCTTCCAAAAAACCCGCGCCTCTGTAAAGCCTTGCGCGTTCATGAAGCGGCCTAGCCCAACCCGGGTACAGGTTTGCGGCTTTGTTTAAAAGCTGCTCCGACCTTCTCTGTTCCCTGCTGTAACGGTATACAACGGCGCGTCCGACAAGAGCTTCCCCGTTCTCGGGATCGGCGGCAAGCGCTCTGTCAAAATAACCAGCGGCTACATATAGGTTGCGGTTTCCAAGGCTGATATTCCCAAGATCGTTGAGCGCCCTTACATGGTTCGGATTAATGGCTATTATTCTTTCAAGAAAACCCCGCCTGTCACGGTCTTTTCCTTCCAGAGCGGCGGCGTCAGCCAATATCATCAAAGCTTCGGTATTATTGCTTTCCTTCGCGATAATGGCGTTTGCAATCCTTTTTGCCTCAGCCGGTTTCCCCGTGGAATTTAAAATTGACGCCCTTATAATGAGGAGCTCCGTATTTTCCGAGTTTGCCGACTCCAGTCTGTCAAGCATCTGCAGAATGGAAGGAAAATCATTTACCGCAAGCAAGCGGGCAATATCGTTCAGTATATTTTCAGAATCATTTTCCTGCGCGCAAAGCGCGGAGAAAAAACCCGTAAAAACAAACAGAAAGATAAAAAAACGCGGGAAAAGACGGTCTTTATTGAATTTACTTATCATGTTAGTATATAGTATAAAATAATCAATAATACGGCAAGTTACCGTATTTATCAAAAAAAGGTGAAATTAATGAGAAAATCCTTAGCTTCACGAATAGCAGTCCTGACCGTTCTGTACTTCGTCGCGTTTTGTGTTCTTGTATTGGTGCAATTTTCCAACAGCGGAAGTTTTTCGTTAACAGCCGGGGATATGACGATAAACGGCCGGTATATGCAAAACCTTCCCCCGAAAAAAGGACAGACAGCCGGCAGAAGCCTGATTTCCAATGAAGAGCTTTTCGATTTACAGGAATCGTCCGTTGTACATGAAATTAAAGACGGAATAAAAATTTACTACGGCGGTCTGGAATTCATTCTAAGCGAAGAAAGGAAAAGCGGATTTTCCGTAACAGGCGTTGACGGAACCGCCTACCTTAATCCTGAAATTTTAGTGCTGACAGACAATAACGCGCGTTTTATTTTCCCCGGAGGAACCGCGATCGTTTTCAATTCCATTAATTCACAGCGCGGGCCTGAAATGAGGATCAGCGCGGAATTTGCGGAAAATGCCTCGCAAATAACAATACCTGTTATACCAAGGCGTTCTTCACTGATCATGGAAAACGAACAGTTCGGCATAATGTACGGCGGTTTCCGTTATTTTTTTAACAAGTACGGAAGAGAACTTGAAGACAAAGAAATTATTTTAACAAGGGAAAATACGGTTATTTCATACCGGGCAAAAGGCAGACAGAAAATATTCGACACGGCCGATTATATAATCCCGCGGGCAGGAAACTATGACGGCGAGCTTGCCAGCTGGAAAAACTCAAGTTACAGTATATGGCAGCAAAACGCGTCCGTTTTACATAATGAGGACGATATTATCGCCTACTGTACAGAATCGCTTGCACGTTCAAATTATCAGGCAATCACGGCAATTTCCCGTGATTTTCAGAATAACCCGAATCACAGCTACAGATCGTCCGTTTTTATAGGAGGAATGACAAACGCGCTTCGTACATTTACGGCAAGTGAAAACGAAAAAATAAACACGGTTACGCGATTAATAAAGGAAAAATCTTTGGATGTTTTTAAAGAAAGCCATCTGCTTAACTATCTCTTTACGCAAGGAAATACCGCTCTTGCAAGCGAATTTATAGACATTATTAAAGATACAAAATCCGGCAGCCTTATTATCGATCACTGCCCCGGTTTACTCGAAGTTTTTTCCGATATTAAACAATGGCGTCCTCTTTTGGATTATCCCGCGGAACACTTGGTCGAACAGATTCTTATTCTTGTTTCGGAGAACCTCGTCCGCGAAACCGGAAAAGATCAGGTTTTTGCGCTTAATTTTGAGGGCCAGAATCTGGAATTCAGCTTCAGGATGGGTAACGCTCTTATCCCATGGGCGAAAGAAACGCATAACGGCGAATGGGAAGCTGTCGGAAAATCGCTGGTTTTATCGGCTCTTGAAATCGGCGGCGAGGGAATCGGAAAATTTTACAATGCCCTCAGGCTGGGAGATTATTATCCCAGAGCGGCGTTATTGACAGACAACAGCCAGTGGGCATGGACAGTGTCGCCGAATGTAAGAGCGTCATACACAGACAGCAACCTTAATATCACATTTTCTTTTCCCGTTAATATGGCGCATTATGTGATACTGCGCGGAATTAGGCCGTTTACAAGGCTTCAGATTTACGGTTCTGACTGGAGATCAGAACCCCAGTTTGAAAGAAGCGATTCATCCGGGTGGGTTTATCATCAGCAGGATCAAATATTGATCTTGAAACTGAGACACCGCACGGCGGTTGAGAATGTCAGGATAATTTACAGGGTAGAAGCGCCTCCGCCGCCTGCTGAGGAAACAGGAGATGCTTCCGATTCATAATGTTCCGTAAATTTATTTTTTTACCGGTATTATGCGCCTTATTATTTGCCTGCAACGGCAAAGAAAAACCGCCTGAACAGACGGAACAGGTTACAGTAAAACCGCAGGAAGAAGAAGAAACGGAAAAAACACTTCAGGAAAATCCTGCCGTTACGCCGCAGGGAAGCGCAGGCGCCAATTCCGCCGTTGTCCAGCGCCCGATGTCAGGTTTTCCGGATATTTCCCGCGTAGGCGGCAGAGTGAATACTAACGAAATTAATCCCGTTAATTATGAAAACCCCGACATAAACATAATGAAACAGATGGGAGTGCAGCAGTTTTTAATTTCGTATTTTACGGGTGAACAGTTCTACAAAAGCGGCAGCTACGATAAAGCGATTTTTGAATATACGGCGGCAATTAACAATAACAGGGAATTCATAGAGGCTTTTATTTCACGCGGGCACGCATGGTTAAAAAAGAAAGAGTACAGCCGCGCGATTGACGATTACACCCAATCGATCAGGCTCGACGGCAAAAGGGCGGAACTGTACAATTACAGGGGTTTCGCGAGATCGGAGCTTGCAAGAACCCGTCCGTCGGAAATCAATTCCGCAATTGAGGATTACTCGCGCGCAATTGCGCTTAACGCCAACTACGCGGACGCGCTGATTAACCGTTCCCATGCCTATTATCAAACAGGAAATTACGACAAGGTAATCGAAGACTGCGGACGAATTATAAAACTTGAACCGCATAACGCCTACATCTGGAACAGGAGAGGCAGCGCTTGGTACGGCAAGGCTGATGATGACAAGGCAATAAGCGACTTTTCGGAAGCTATAAAGTTAAAACCGGATTATTCCATAGCATGGCAGAACCGCGGAAACGCATGGCAAAGCAAGGGAGATTTTGAAAAAGCCGCTTTTGATTTTGAAAAGGCAAAACAGCTTAACGGCCGCCGTTAAACGCTATCTGAGAGGCTGATCCAAACCATCCCTGAAAAGACCTTCAATTTCATTGCGTATCTGCGCCTTTACAACATTCGGCACGGAAGGCAGGTCTGTAAAATAACGCAGTATACGAATCCCCTCTGCTGAGAGAGGCGGTCCTGAAAAACGGCACAAATTCGCAATTGACGATGACGCCGCCAGCACGAGCTGAGAGTCAATATTCGGGTTATTGGGAGCCAATAAAAAATTATATGAGTAAAATGATCTTCCGGTCGGGTCTACCCCTATTACGCCGATTGCGTCCGCGCAGGCTCTGCGGACAGCCGGTTCCTGATCCCTGTCAAACATATTCCAGAGGAATGCGACCGTTTCTCTTGAACCTATCAGGGAAAGAAGTCCGATTAATTTAACGCGCTGTTCAACTCTTACAAGCGGGCGAACAGGAGAAGCCTGAGGATTACCGATAAAGAAACTTACCATTTCCATTATATACGCCGTATATTCAGGTTCTCTTTTTCCGATCTGACCGCTTTTTATCGCGGCTTCAATTTGAGCGGTTGCCTGAGACTGGTTTATTTCCTGATAACGCGTGCCGTCTGTTGCCCAGGGAGAAGGAGGCGGATTATCCATTCCGTATCTGCCTTCCGGCTCCGGACCGAAAAATCTTGTTTGCACAGCTGTCCTGGGTTTTGCGTCAATTTTGTATACCCGCAGTACATTGTCATTTCCGCACGCGTATAAAAGCCCCTCATCGCTGAAACCGGGAACTCCGGAACACTCAATGTTTAGCTTATGAACAAAACGCCGCCGTCCTTCCGCCGTAAACGCGGTAACGCCCCTTACGGTTATTGTATATACGCCTCTTTCATCAAAAACCATATTCGCCTGATTCATTTCAAGGCTGCCCCGCCCTCTTTCTTCCGCGGATTCGTGGCTGTTTTTCGTCCAAAGCGTATTTCCCTGTGCGTCCAGACAAAGAGTCCTTCCGTCCCTTAATGTTACGACAAACCTGTCGGCGCGGCTTGCAGACGCGACAGGCGCCGCCGGCAAACGGACAAAATTCGCCTTTGAAAGTTTCCTTCCCTCCGCCGCACTGTTGTTATAAATAATTTTCTCCGTCTCTCCGTTCTGATACATTAGCACGTAACTTTGCCCGGCTCCCTCATTCAGGGAAACTATCATGACGGGAAGCCTTTCAAGCCTGAGCCGTTCTGTATAGCTGAACTGATTAATTTTAATAAAATCCATATTTTGAAGAACGGTCGCGACGCTTCCGGTTCTGTCAAGAATAGGAGTAAAGGCGATAGGGCTGCCGAGTTCCAGCGTCCAAAGAGGGTATCCGGAAGCGGTACGGCAGGTAATTTCCGAATTAACAGGAATAAAAACCCTGCCGTCCCAGCCTATTACGGGAGGATGCGATACAGGTTTTCCAAGATTGAGCCGCCACAGTTCGCGCCCTACCCTGTTAACCGCCATAAACAAGCCGTCGGTGCTGCATACATAAGTTGCCGCTTCATAGGAACGCGCCATGTGGGGAACCGCCGTTCCTCTTGCGTCGAAATTCCACAGGGGAGTCCCGCTCATAAAGAACGATCTTACTTTCCCGCCGTTTGTAACAAGCACGACAGAACTCGCCTGCAAATGAGGAATTCCCCTGACAGTGTCGCCAATTTGAGCCTGCCACAAAGGAGCGGCTCCTACCTGAACATTATTGGGATCGATTCTTTCCTGCGCCGCAAGAGACGCAGAGGCAAAAAGAATAAAAAACGTCAGCCGAAAAAACTTACAAGGCCTGTTCATATTTTTCCCCATAAATACCTACCGTATTTTTGTAAAACTGACAAATCCAAGGGAAGCGGAAGGATAAACCGACGGCCCGTCATAATTTGTTCCGCACGGCAGCGTCCCGTTTACTAAATTGAAGGACGTTCTTTCTCCGTTAAAAACAAGATACAATCCCGCAATAACGGAAGTTTGATTCGGCAAAGTCTCCTCAAGGGTCAGGTTGATATTTACTATCGCATCAATCCGTACCTGCTGGGAATTCACCGTAATTGTACGATTTGCAAAACCGGCGTACAAATAAATGCCTTTGCCGTATCCTTCATACCTGAGAGAGTTATTCTGCCTGGATTCCCATGTATCATATCTTTCCACCGCGACAGTTCTGTCGGACTTAAATTCAATTATGCAAACAATAGGACCGTCCGGCATATTTAAAGACGCCTGCCATGTTCCAAGCAGATAATTGGGCAAGGGAACTCTGTCAACAGCTTTAAGACAAAATGAAAATATGGAAATATTATTTACCGCGCCGGCCTGTTCCGTGTATGTATTCAATTCTTGCTGTGTATTTGCGTTTATTGTTAACGCCGATAAAACAAAAGAACTTCCCTGTCTGGAAAGCGTTCCGCGGATAATGTAATCGGCTCCGGCCGAACCTTGCACTATATTAAGCGTTCCCCATGAACTTAATTCCGATATTACACTGCCTGTAACGTTTGCCGCATCAGCCGCGCTGACTCCGCTGCCGGCTTCAAACGCAATTACTCCTACAGCCGGAATTCTTTGAGCAAATGCCGCCGTAAAAGCGGATAAAACAAGCAATAATAACAGGAATATCTTTTTCATGTATAACCCAAAAAATTTACAAGGTTTACTTGTATAAAATTATACATAAAATTCCCGAAAAATGCAAATTTAACATTAAAAATACTAAAAAAGATTACGGCATTCCAGATAAAAACGCTTTTCTACAGAATGACCCATTGAAAAACTCTTTCTCGGCAGAGGACCCAGCCGCGCGACAGTTTCAAACAGTCCTGATTTTTTAACAGGCGGAAGTAAAATGCCCGCCTTTTTCTTATCGGCGGCAAGACGGAACAATTCTTCCTCATCGTGAATGTAATCAACGGAAAGCGGTTCGCCGTTTAAAAGCGCGCTGTCAAGCAGAGGCTGAAGACACGCGGTGGCGATTCCCGCTGCGGACGTTTCGATTAGCGCATAACTGTTTTCTGAAACAACTGCGAAACGGTTGGCCAAAATCCCTTGCGGCGGACAGGCGCACAGCCGCACAATCTCTTCACGGCTTTCCGCATTGCGAAGTGAAAAATCAGGCAGTCCGGAAAGGACAGAAACCGTTTCGTCAAAGCCCGCGTTTAATATCAGCCGGTGTATCGGCTCAAACTGAATCGCGGGATCATAGATATTCTCGATCTCCGCCAGCGCGTAACGGCAGGGATGATCACACAGCCCGTTTACAGCCTTATACTCTTCCCAAATGCCTTTTGCGGCCGCAAGCGAATGGTTGCCGTCCCCTACGGCAAAAAGAAAAGGCTCACTCTCGCCGTAACGGGCTACGGAGCGGCTGTAAAGTTCATCAAGTTTTTCGGTAATTACGGACAGAACCTGCAAAGATCGTTTTTCTTCTTGAGCGTCTAAAAACCAGCCAGTAATACAGCCGCTTCCCATCATCAGCGGCGTGCTGTAAACAGGATCGGTTTTTTTTGCGAGTTCGCCGACAGACGGCAAAAAGGTGTCTGTGTCGTCGTCAATTAACAGAAGGACGTGCGGCAGTTCCAAAGGCGCGCCTCGGCGGATATTCATGCGGGGAGGAAGCCTCTCGGTTACAGTCCCCTCCGTACAGCGGATCAATGAGCGCGAATTGCTTTTCCAGTCATACTTTTCAAGATCAATCGCGGCAATCAAACCACGGCGTTTTTTTTGGAAAGGCGTGTCTCTTTCTACATAAATAAATCCCCTGCGAGGTTCTGTGAAAACGCCGTCATTCAGGTAGCGGTTCATCGTTGAATGAATATCCGCAATTCTCGCCTCCGCGTCCGTGTCAGCCAGAAACACTTCGGGAAAAATCAAATTCAAGGTGGAAGGCGAACCGTCTGCGGTTTCTTTTACTTTCTGCCAGTACTCGCGATCCTGTGTAAATTGATCGCAGGCAATTACCGCCCACTTGTGCATATCGAAAGAAGGCGAAGATCGCGGCAAAAGTATCGAAGGAATTTCAAAACCTAAAGATTTTAATTTTTGACTGTAATCGTTCATGAAATTTCATTGTAGCGGTTTTGATCATTTAATACTATAATCACCGTATGCAGCTTCAACGGCAGTCTTTTGTTCAGGAACAGCGGCTTAAAATGAATCCTCAGCTTTATCAGTCAATAAAACTGATGGAACTGCCGGTAATTGATCTGCGGCAGAGAATCGAACAGGAACTGGAAAGCAACCCCGCGCTGGAAATTATCGAAGACAACAGCACCGTATCTCTTGACGAATCGGAAACCGAAACCAGGGAAGAAGACGAGTATTTTGAAACAACGTCCGATCCGGGCCGTTATGAGTCGGAGAAGGCGTCGGAAGAACACCGGCGTTTTATAGAAGGCGCTCTTACCCGCCCCGAAACCTTACAGGAACACCTTCTATGGCAGCTGCAATTACAGCCCGTTGACGATGAATTAAAGGCAATAGCGCAGACGCTTATTCAGAATCTTGACGACGACGGTTTCCACAAAGAAAATATTGAAACCCTGTTTGCCTCGCCTCAGACAAGGCTTTTGGAAGCTATGGAATTAATCAGAATGTTTGATCCTGCCGGAACCTGTACAAGCGGTTACCGCGAATCGCTGGAAGTTCAAATCCGCATGATGAAAGACGCTCCACAGGGAATCGAAAAAATTCTTGATAACCTTGAACTCATGGAACGGGAAAAATTTTCTGTTCTGGCAAAAAAAACAGATTTAGACGAAACGCAGATTCGCGTGATTTGCGAATATATAAAAAAGCTTTCCCCGTTTCCGGGAAGAACCTTTGCGGCGGCTGATGTACGTTATGTTATTCCCGATATAAAAGTCGTCAGGGACAATGACGAGTTTGCCATAATATTGAATGACGAGGCGTTTCCTGTGCTGGGCGTCAGTCCTTTTTTTAATGAACTGAGTAATTCAAAAGAAACCGCAGCCCGCGATTTTGCAAGGGAAAATATTAGGGAAGCGCGTCTTTTTATCGATCATTTAAAAAAAAGGAACAAAACTTTGGTGCGGACGGCAAACGCAATCCTTGAATTCCAGCGTCCTTTTTTCCTGAACGGCCCGAAAAAACTGGTTCCGCTTACCTTAAAAGACATCGCGGAAGAATTGAAAATCCATGAAACTACGGTTTCTCGTATAGCAAACGGGAAATATATGCAGACTGAATGGGGTATTTTTGAAATTCGTTACTTTTTTACAAATTCCATAGGTAAAAACGGCTCAAACGGTTCAAATTTTTCAAAAGAAGGGGTAAAACAGGTAATAAAGGAGATAATAACCGCGGAAAACAGGCTGCTTTCGGATCAGGATATTTCCGATTTTTTAAGCAAAAGGGGAATTGCGCTTGCACGCAGAACTGTGGCAAAATACAGGAAGGAACTTGATATGGGCTCTTCTTACACCCGAAAGATACGGGAAACAAATTCAGGAGGTTAAAATGAACACGGAAATAAAAGCAGTACATTTTACAATGCACGATGACGCGAGGGACTACCTTAATAAGAAAATAGAAAGAATACACAACGCTGAAAATATGATTGTGGATTTGATTATTACCATAAAAAAAGAAAAAGATTTTGACGCGGAAGCTACAGTCAATTTCCGCTGGGGAGTTTCGATTCATGTCAAGGAAGCTGATTTTGACATTATCAAAGCGATAGACCAGATGATGGATAAGCTGGAAAATAAAATCACCAAAGAAAAAGAAAAGGTAAAGGAAAAAAGATAGTTTCCTTTATGAACTACCCCGCTCGTCTTGAAAAAGTTTGGGACTGGATGGCCAAAGAAGGCGTCAATCTTGTAATGCTGGAAGACGCCGAAGGCCGCCGCGATCAAAATATCCGCTGGCTGACAGGCCACCCCGCGGACGCGCTCCTGTTTCTATCGCAGGACAGAAAAGCGGTTCTTGCCGCGTGGGATGTTAATCTTGCGAAAATTTACGCAAGCCGCCCGCCGATAACAATCGTCTCCTACAACGACTTCGGCCGCCAGCCGTGCAAGGCTATTGCCGCGGCGGCGCAAATGCTCGGCATGCCTGTAGGCGCGAAAATTGAAATACCGCCTGTTACACCCTACCCCGTTTTCCTTGATTATGTAGGGGAACTCACCAACTATGACATTTTATGCCGTGAAAAAGGCGTCGAGACGGAATTAAGAAAACTGCGTGCCGTAAAAAGTGAAGAAGAAATTGCCGTTTTAAAAAAAGCCGCCGCCGTTACAAATGAGTTAATTGATCTGCTTGAAAAAGGAGTGCGCGAAGATAAAATTAAAACCGAGTCGGATGCCGCTTTATTTATCGAAGCCGAAGCCCGCAGGCGGGACTGCGAAGGAACAAGTTTCGGCACTCTTGCAGCCGGACCTGAAAGGAGTTTCGGCATTCATGCTTTTCCCGGCTGGACATTCGCCCCGTTTGCGGACAAAGGGCTATCCATTCTGGATTTCGGGGTAAAATTGGGAGGTTACTGCACTGACGTAACCCTCACCTTTGCCCGAGATTTAAATCCCAAACAGGAAAAACTGGTCAGCCTCGTGGAAAAAGCGTCAAAACTCGCCTTGTCAATGGCACATAACGGCACGGCGGCAAGGGATATCGCGGCGGCGGTAGACTCATTTTTTTCCCGCTCAAAAAAGCAGATGCCCCACGGGCTCGGGCACGGGATCGGACTTCAGGAGCACGAAAATCCGGTAATAAGAAACCGAAGCGACAACGAGTGGATTCTTGAACCGGGAATGATCTTTACAATAGAGCCCGGTCTTTATGACCCGCTGCTTGGCGGCTGCCGTCTTGAAAACGACATACTGGTAACCGAAAGCGAGCCGGAAGTCCTTACAACTGCCCGCATTATCCGCCTCTAGCCATCGAGCCTAAAAATTCGTATTCTGTCATTATGAAAGTCTGGGTAAAATTATTAATCGGTTCCATTTTAGGGATGACAATAGGCTTCCTGCTGCCTGTTGAAAGCCAGGGAATAACAACGATTTTTCAATGGCTGGAAAAGCTGGCTGTCAGCATCGGGCGTTATGCCGTAATTCCGGTTCTGGCGTTTTCGCTTACGGTTGCGGTTTATGAACTGCGAATGGACGAACAGTTTTGGCCGCTGATATTAAAAAATTTTTTAGTAATTGTCATAATATCGGTTTTTGTAATATTCACGGGCGTTACCGCGGCGGCGATTTATTCACCTAACAGAATACCCATAGAAACAGCCGAACAGCTGGAAGTATTGAACCTTGATCCCGCAGCGAATATCCTGGAGGTGTTTCCGTCAAATATGTTCAGCGTGCTTGCCGGAAGCGGAACTTACATTTTTCCTGTCTGCGTGTTTGCTTTCTTTATGGGTATGGGGCTCAATTACGACCGCAATTATTCAAAACCGGTTATTTCGCTGGTGGATTCCCTTTCACGCATCTTTTATCATATCGCGTCTTTTTTCTCGGAGATACTGGGATTTATAATAATTGTGCTTTCCGCTTACTGGGCGGTACGTTTCAGCAGCGTATTACGCGCAAAAGTTTTCACGGACATTATCGTTATGCTCGGGTTATTCAGCATAACGCTGTGTTTTGTCATTCTGCCCATGTTCCTCCTTTTTTTAAAACCAAAGGTAAATCCGTGGCTTGTTCTTTACGGATTCCTCGGGCCCGCGATTGCGGCGTTTTTTTCCGGAGACATTAACCTGACAATTCCGGTCCTCCAGAGGCATTCAAAGGAAAACTTCGGCATACGCAGGCGATCCGGCTCCGTCTCTCTCGCACTTTTTTCCACCTTTTGCAGATGCGGAAGCGCAATGGTAGCGGCGGCGGCTTTCATTGTAATTATCAAGTCATACTCTTTTTTAAGAATATCTCCTGTTGATCTGTTCTCAATCGGCCTTCGCGCCTTTATAATTTCTTTCATCTTGGCGCGCCATCCCGGAGACGGGGCATACATTGCGTTAGCCGCTCTTTGCCTGAGTTACGGAGCGGGCGAATACCGGACAGGTTATCTGATCCTTAAACCTATCGCTTTCTACCTTGTCGCGGTCGGAACTTTCATAGACATAATGTTAAACGCTTTCAGCTCTTATGTTTTGGCGAGAACCGGCGGCTATATTGAAGAAAAGAATCTGGTGCGCTTAATCTGAGGCTGATGTCAAACATTGGCAATGACTCAATAAAAACTTTACTCGCTCAGGGCATGGAATTACTGTGCAAAGAAGACAGTGAAACCGGGCGCATTGCCGCAAACCGCGCTGAAGAAATCATTTCTCTTTTAGAGCGGTATATAAAAGAAATTGAGCTTTTTAACGCCGCATACGGTCTTGTTGCGGCAGGCGGTACAAAAGAGATTGTAATCAGGCACATTTTCGATTCTCTTGCGCCGCTTGGAAAAATTTCCCGCTTATTGGTCGGAAAAGACAAAACAAATACGCCGCAAATCGCGGACGCGGGCTCAGGCGCGGGCCTTCCCGGCATTCCGCTTGCCATTGCCCTGCCTGAATGCAATTTTACCCTTATTGAGCGCATGGGACGAAGGACAGGCTTTCTGTACAATACAAAGGCAATTCTTGGACTTTCCAATATTACTGTGGAACAAAGCGAACTTGAAAAAATAAAAAGCGGACGATTTTCCCTTATTACCTTCCGCGCTTTTAAACCCATTGAACCGAAATTGCTGAAAACTTTAATAAATGTATGCGCAAAAGACGGAATAATTGCAGCTTACAAAGGCAGGCTGGAGAAAATAAAACAGGAAATTTCATCGCTTGAAAAAACATGCGGAAAATGGGAAGCAATTCCCTACAGCGTTCCCTTTCTTGACGAAGAACGGCATCTATTGGTTATTCGCGGCTGGGATACTGCCGTAAAATAAAGCGGAGCTGTTCAAAATTCATGAATCAGCCGCTAAAGAACACGGAGCTAAAAGGATTTTTGCGTCATTTCCCCATTCTTACTGCAAGGCATTTTCAACCGCTTTTATTATTGATTTACTGCTTGCGGTAGCGCCTGTTATAACGTCAACATCCAAACTTTGATTCGCAATAATCTGATCTGTTATTTTTTCGGCCTTTTTCCCGATTGGAGAGCCGGAATGTTTTATAATTTTAATTCCTGTAATTTTTTGGTTTTGAACGGTAACGTCAAGAGTTACCTTTACAGGCGTACCGGATAAATCATAAATTCCGCGGTATGTACCGTCTGTCCTTAACGCCAAATCGGGCATTTTTGCCGTCAGGTTTTTATAGGTTGTTGAACAGCCTGAAATGAACACGCAGACAAGAAGGAAGAAAACATGCTTAAACTTAATCATTTATATTACCTCAAAGTAATGTTACAATATTTTCATTATTATTTAAAGCCGTTTCCCTGTAAAATCGCCGTTTAAGCGGTTTTCAGGCGTTTGAAGGCTTGTTAACAGCTCCAAACATCATTTTTATGCGGAACGTTATAGGACATATACAGAAGGTTTTCGGCAATTAAGGATTATTGACCAAAGAATCAGTATTAATTATGATAAAAAAACGTATTTTTATTCACACCGATATTGATAACGGGAGTTAAGACATTTTAAGCTTTTTTTTTGGATTAATCAGTGTAATAGGGTTTTATCATCTTTTTTATAAACTGAATAAACCCGCTTCCCGCTGGAAGTCCGCCGCTCTTTTGGCGGCGGTAATACTGGGCCGTCCTCTTTCCCTGCTATGGCAGAGATTCTTTATGTTTGAGCAGGCAGATTCTCTCAAATTTATTGATATTACTGTCATTCATATCGCGCTTTATCTTCTTATTCCCGTCCTGTTGAGCGGCAGCCGTTTAAGAGCGCTTATTTCAGCTTCATTTGCGTTTTCTGTCATTAATTTAGCGCATCTTCCTATTAGTTTTTTTATTTTTTATGTAATTTCCCCGTTTATTAATACGTTAAGTTATGCGGAATATCTGCAGAAAAATCCCGCCATATATTACTGCGGTATTTTTATAAATAATATTGTAATAAGCGTTTTCTGTATTTTTGCCGCGCGTTGGCTGCGTGAATCAAAATTTAAGCCGCCTCTTATGGTTTATTTGATTTTTAACCTGTTGTTCATTTTGCTGCCTTTGGCAATTCTTGTATGGTATGAGGACATAATAAACGTAATATATGTTTCTTTGTTAACTTCCGCTATTATTAGCATGTTATTTTTACTAATAGTACTGTTTTTGTTTTACCTGTATACACGGACAGGCAATATTACAGCCGATTTAAATGTTACTGAAAACCTATCGTCCTTAAAAGCTGATAAAGAAGATAAATATATGCCGTTCATGCAAGTTTTAAGCAGGCGCGAATTGGAAGTTATTGAGGCTATACTTGCCGGTAATGTCAGATACAAACAACTCTCCGCCGCCCTTAATATTTCTGTCAGCACGGTAAAAACCCATTTAATACACATTTATCAAACTACCGGCGTTTCAAGTATTGCCGCCCTATCATCGCTTTTTTACGGGTATACTCCCAAATATCTAAAAATCAACCATAAATCAACCCATAATCAACCTTAAATCAACCTAAAAGATGATATAAATACACACGTTTGTTTAGTATATTTTTCATAGGGATTGAACTATGAAAAGGACTCATGATTTACTCAAAGATGTATTAATTGATATTGAGAAAGGCATAAAGAACGGCATCAATACAAAAATTATTGCCAAAAAACATAACTTTTCGCCTGTTCATTTGCAAAGATTGTTCAAATTCACGTTCAAAAAACCTTTGGGGGCATATATACGTTACCGCAAACTGAGCGAAAGCCTAAACGATCTGTTACATACAGAAAAGAAAATAATTGACATTGCGCTTGAATACGGATTTTGTTATGAGCAGTCATACAGCAGTTCATTTAAGCGTGAATTCGGCTTATCGCCGAATATCCTGCGCAAATCCGGGCAGACAGTAAAAATCCAGCCTCCTTTACATCATTCTGATGATTGAAAAGGTTTACCGCTGTCATTTAAGAATCAAAATGATTAAAAACGTTATGTATATATTTTTTAAAAACAGTATACTTAGTGTCTGTCCACAAAGTCGGTTACTTTGCGGACAGATACTTCATATAAGGAGAAACGAATGGCAAATGCAATAGATTATAAAAAAGAATATAAGGATTTATATCTACCTAAAACTAAACCAATGGTTATAAATGTACCTGAAATGCGTTTTGCTGCTGTTGAAGGCAAAGGCGACCCGAATGACAAAAACGGAGAGTATCAAAAGGCATTGGGAATATTGTATAGCATTCAATTTACAATAAAAATGAGCAAATTGGGAAATAATAAATTGGACGGTTATTTTGATTACGTTGTTCCGCCTTTGGAAGGTTTTTGGTGGGTTGAAAATAATGAATATATTTTTCTAAAAGATAAATCGAAATATAATTGGATTTCAATAATAAGGCTTCCGGAATTTGTCAACAAAGAAATATTTAAATGGGCTTGTGATGAAGCGGCAAAAAAGAAAAATATAGAAACAAAAACCGCAAAATACATAAAATTAAAAGAAGGTTTGTGCGTACAGTGCATGCATATCGGTTCCTATGATGACGAACCAAAGACAATAAAATTAATTGATGATTTTATAAAAGAAAATAATTTAAAAAATGATATAAATGAAAAAAGGAGGCATCATGAAATATATTTATCTGATCCCAGAAAAACAGATATATCAAAATTAAAAACAATAATTAGAATACCTGTAAAAAAATAATAACATTTGAGCATTTTCCAAAACTCGGTTAGTTTTGAAAAATGCTCTGGAAAAACTGTCCAAAAGGCCAGTTTTTCCTTTAAATCTAAAGTAGATTTTCCAAAAACTGAAGTTTTGGAAAATCCTAATTTGACAGATATTGTATTTATTGATATAATACAAATAATTGATAAATTGAGGTTAAAACATGGAAAGAAAATATTTCCCGGTTGCAGTTCATCTTTTTTTATTAGACAAAAATAGTATACTATTATTGAAAAGGTATAATACAGGTTATGAAGACGGAAACTATAGTGTTATTGCAGGGCATTTGGATGGCGGTGAAAGTATTTTTAGCGCAATGATTCGTGAAGCAAAAGAAGAGGCGGGAATTGATATTGAAATTAATGATTTAAAAATTGTACAAGTCATGCATCGGAAAAAACCTGATGAAGAAAGAATAGATTATTTCTTATGTTGTAACAAATGGCATGGAAATATTATTAACATGGAACCGGAAAAATGTTCTGAATTAAGATGGCATTCGATTAATGAACTTCCAAAAAATACAATTGAATATATAGAATATTCAATAAAAAATTATCTGGAGAATAATTGTTTTACATTATTTGGTTGGCAATAATATTTAAAACATGGCAATAGAAAATATTGTGATTGAAATTATTGATATAGGGATTTATATATGGTTTTGATTTTTGTAGGGAAAATGTATGCCAAAGAAGACCGGTCGGACGATTCATTATGAATATAAATATTGAGCTTGTTCCGATTACAATTGATGATTATCAATTTGGTTATGAAATAAAAAAAATAACGTCAAAAGAAAATATTGAAAAAACTTGGGGTGATTGGAATGAAGAAGAACAAATTAATTTTTATAAAAAAGAATTTGTAATAAATAATTGTTTTATAATTAAAAATAATAATACAAATATTGGCTGGCTGAAGATTATTGAAACGAAAGAAACAATAGATATAAATCAAATATTTATTCTTCCGGAGTATCAAAGAAAAGGCATTGGAAGTAAAATTATTAATGATATAATTAAAAATGGTAAGGATAAAAATAAAACAATATGTTTACAAGTCATAAAATGTAATGAAAATGCGAAAAGATTGTATATAAAATTAGGTTTTAAAAAATATGACGAAACAAAAACGCATTTTTTATTAAAAATCAAATGATAAAAGATGTTATATCCCTGTTAAAAAGATTCATTTTTTATCAAAATTTTCATGAAAATGATTAAAAATGTTATGTATTGATTTCCTGAATACAATATATTTTATGAACATTTAAGGAAAGAACTATGGAAAGCATAAAAAGAAGCGACATAAACGAGCAATGGGCGCATTCCGGTATTGTTGAAGCCGGAGACTTCGCTTTTATAAGTTATTGTGTCGGTAATATAGGTCAACCTATTGAAAACCAAATAAATGGGGCAATTGACCATTTAAAAAACAGGCTTGAATCAATAGGATTAACATTGGAATCAGTTGTAAAACTGGATTGTTTGTTTAGGGACGTATGGAATATACCTGTAATGGAAAAGGTATTTAAGGAAAGGTTTAATGGGAAATATCCCGCAAGGAAAACAATACAAACGGAATTTGCCCATGTAGGCGGACAAGAAGGGCTTTTGTTTCAACTTGACGCAATAGCTTATAAAAAGTAATTGGAGGAAAAAATGGAACCAAAAATTGTGAAAATGGATAAACTTACTATTATAGGATTAACCGGAAATGGAACTGAAACCGGAAAAGTCTGGA
>Ga0268262_10001043_pt1 | contig 35315 bp, 26 predicted proteins | sample TergutNc150P3_FD_190354 | JGI IMG/M metagenome (GOLD analysis project Ga0268262, IMG submission 190354) | Nasutitermes corniger P3 segment gut microbial community from laboratory colony in Florida, USA - Nc150 P3 (SPAdes) (version 2) | ecosystem: Host-associated > Arthropoda: Insects >...
TCGGACACAGGATTGTTCATGGCGGAAACAAGTTTACCAAAAGCGTGATTATAGACGACGCGGCAATGGCCGCCTTTGCTGAAATGAACGACATGAGCCCGCTTCACAACCCCGCCAATATTCTGGGCGTAAAGGCGGCCCAAAAAGTACTGCCGAATGTGCCCCATTGCGCGATTATGGATACCGCCTGGCACCAGACTATGCCCAAGGAATCATTCCTTTACGCGGTCCCCTACGAATGGTACGAGAAGTACTCGGTCCGCCGCTACGGTTTCCACGGCACAAGTTTCCTTTACACGGCCAAACGCGCCGCGGTGCTGCTGGACAAAGACCCCTTCAAGACCAACCTCATCATCGCGCATATAGGCAACGGCTCTTCGGTTAACGCGGTGAAGGACGGCTGCTCTTTCGACACAAGCATGGGCATTACCCCGCTAGAAGGGCTTGTAATGGGAACCCGTTCCGGCGACGTTGACCCTGCCCTGCCCTTCTACGTTATGCGGAAGACAGGGATGAACGACGCGGAGATTGAGAGCGCGCTGAACAAGAAATCCGGCCTTTCAGGCATTACCGGGGGGCTTACGGACAGGCGGGACATTCAGAAGGCGGCTTTGGAAAACAACAAGATGGCGATTCTCGCGCAGGACATGGAAGCCCACAGGGTAAAGAAGTACATCGGCGCTTATCAGGCGATCCTTGGCCGGGTGGACGCCCTGGTCTTTACCGCCGGCGTCGGGGAGTTCGCGTGGTGGATGCGCAAAAAGATCCTCCAGGGCCTTGAGGGCATCGGCATTGTTTTCGATCCCAAAAAGAACGAGATGTCCCACACCCGAAACACGGAAACGCTAATCAGCAAGCCGGAGTCAAAGATTCCCGTTTTTGTCATCCCCACCGACGAAGAGCTGGTGATGACCGAAGACGCCTACGCCCTGATGGCGGGTACTTACGACCTGCACACCAAATTTACATATACTTTCCAGAGCAAAGACTACGTAAACAAGGGCAGGGCCGCAGGGCTTAAGGAAGAGCTGGTAAAGCATCCTGAGATAAAAGAGATCATCGCTTCGCCGAAGTAATAGAATGGCACAACAGCATCAACTCAAATGGAGACCTTTAGAATTTCATCACGCAAAGGCGCAGAGGACGCAAAGGGCTATAAATAATGAGAAAGCCAGATTCCTCTTTCATGTTTATTTTTATTATGAAAATAAGAAAAAGCATATAGAAGACGCGAAACTAGGTAATAACGCGTCATTCTCTGCGTCCTTTGCGCCTCTGCGTTATGATTTTTAAAGAAAATCTTCATAAAAAGAAAATTGATCTACTCTGTGTCGGAAACGCCCTGATAGACGTATTTGCCAGGGCAGACGAGCAATTTCTTGCCCGCCACGGACTTAACGAGCCGGTTCAGCACATCGAAATTGAAAAACTAAAAGAAATACTCTCTGAACTTTACGATTACACGGCTGTATCTGGAGGCGGTGCAGCCAATGTTGCGAAGATCGCCGGCCTGCTTGGGGCAAAGGTTTCCTTTACGGGCGCTATTGGAAACGACGAGTTCGGGCGGCTTTTTAAGAAAAGCCTTGCCACCGCCGGAGTGAAACTGCGCCTTGCAATAAAGCCATCTCCCACCGGGGTTTGCCTGATACTGCGGGACGAAGCGGGCGAAACCCGTATAGCGGCATCCCCATCAGCGGCGCTTGAGCTTTCAGAAAACGACATAGGCGAAAAGGAGTTGCAAAAGGCCAGAGTTGCTTTAATTGACGGTTTTATGCTGGACAAATCCGCGCTGGTTTCCCATATACTGCGCATAGCGGGCCGGAACGGAGCGCCGGCGGCAATTGACCTTAGTTCCCCAGGCATCGCAAGGGAATACGCGGCGGAAATCGCGGGCTTCGCCAAAAAATATCCGCTGATTCTCCTTATGAACGAAGCGGAAGCCGAAGCGTTTTCCGACGGCTTAAAATCGGCAATGGAAGAAACGCTTTTAAAAAATAACACCGATTTTCCTATCATTGTTGTAAAAATGGGTCAGGACGGTGCGCTTTGCTATTCAGGGGGCAAAATAATCAGGGCGGAGACTCAGGCTGTAACGCCAGTCGATGCCACCGGCGCGGGCGACGCGTTTTGCGCCGGCTTTCTCGCGGCCTGGATTAAAAACAAAGCCCCTGGCGAATGCGCCGCGCTTGGAAACATGACCGCGAGAACTGTCCTTGGCGCGGAAGGCAGCCAGCCGGACAAAAAAGCCCTAAAAACTTTGGCGAAGTTGCTGAATAAGCACTGAATAATCAATTATCTCCAATTTATTAACCACAAACCACACTAACCAACACGAACCAAGCTCAGATATCGAATTGCGGTTCGTGAGGTTCGTGGTAAAAATAATAAAGAATGTTATTAAAAATGGGTTCCTAACAGCCTTGGCGGTATTAACGAAAAAACAGCGGCCCCGATGAGCCGCCGTTTTGACACTCGCAAATAAACTCTACTCGATAACCGCCAGAATATCAGCCATTTTCAGAATAAGGTGATCTTCGCCGCCGATCTTCACCTGGGTTCCGGCGTATTTGTCGTACATAACCTTTTGTCCGGCCTGAACCGTGATTTTTTCCTTATCATCCCCAACCTCGATTACAACCCCGATTTGGGTCTTTTCCTGGGCGGTATCCGGAATGATGATTCCACCCGCTGACTTAGTCTCGCTCTTTTCCAGCTTGACGATAACCCTGTCTGCCAAAGGTTTAACTTTCATATTTCCCTCCGTAGTCTTGTAAAATGAATAGATGAATAAAGAATATCAAAAAAAGGCTTTGCTGGTCAAGAAACATATAAAACATTGAGTGGGGCATTTTGACCCGATTTTCCGCTGTTTTTTGGGAATAGCTCTTTTTTGGGTCATATAAACCACTTTTCTAAGTGGAAGAGTCAATTTCAGGCGGTTCTTCAGCATCAATCCATTATAGCTAACTCTTTATAATATAAGGAATTAGAAAATATTACTATTTTTATCAAGAATTCCCTCAGGTTGGCACACTCTTTGCTTACTAAATTAGTAAAGAATAAGGAGAGAATGATGAAAAAAAGGATTAAAAAAACAAACATGAACGAAAGAGCGGAAAATTACGACAACAACCCAATGCTTATTTACTTGCAGGAAATTAACAAGATTCCGCTTCTTAACAAAGAGGAGGAAGGAAGGGTAGCCGCCCTGGCCGCGAAAGGAAACGGCGCCGCCAGGGAACGCCTTATAAACGCCAATCTCCGTTTTGTCGTTTCAGTCGCCAAAAGGTACCAGGGCAGGGGCTTGCCGCTTGAGGATCTTATAAGCGAAGGAAACATGGGGCTTTTAACCGCCGTCAGCCACTTCGACGTAGAAAAAGGCTACCGCTTCATTACATACGCGGTCTGGTGGATCCGCCAGTCGATTGTCAAAGCTATCCAGGAAAAGGGACGCATGATCCGCCTGCCCTGTAACAAGGCAAATGAATTGACCAAACTTGACAAAGCCAGGCAGGCCATGCAAAACATGCCCGGCGTACAGAATGAGCAGGATATACGGGAAATCGCCAATTACCTGGATATGCCGGAGGAAAGAGCGGAAGGGCTCATGCGGATAAACCAGGATGTTGTTTACCTGGACGACAAGGTTTCAAAACACGATGACTCTCTGACGACCAAAGACCTCATCGAAGATGAGTATTCCAGAACCCCAGTTGATTTCGCGATAAACAGCGTCCTTAGAGACGAACTGGAAGAGATCATTAAGGGCCTTGAAGGCAGGGCGGCGGATGTTATTCGGAGCCATTATGGCCTGGAAGGCGCTTGTCCACAGACGCTTAAGGAAATTGGTGAAACCTATAACCTTAGCAAGGAACGCGTACGTCAGATTGAAAAGCGGGCTCTGGGGCAGCTTCAACATTCTTCAAACCGGAACAGACTCAAGAGCTACATATCTTAATTTTAGACAACAAACCGGAGCCATTTCCAAAATTGCGACTTTGGGAATGGCTCTTTTCATTAATCTTTTTTTTCCGGATTCCGATACATAGGTTAGAAGGAGAAAGGACTATGGTTGGCGGTGTTTCAAGCATTAATATACCCACCCTCAGCTACACCTCAGGACAATACGGGAAAATGGCCCTTCCTGTCGATTCTTCCTGGCTTATTTACTCCCACTTTGAACACGTTTCCGGTATTCCCGCCCCGGACGGAACCCAGGGCATTTCAATCAGCAAGCTAAACCTTCTGGACGTGCTTATCGGAATGATCAACCAGATTAATAAAACTCCCGCTTCTCATACTCCGGCAAACCTGAATCCTACCGCCGACGTAGACGCCTTAATCGAGAATATGCAAAATATAATCCGGCAGGCCCAGGCCGCCAGCGAGGCAATACCCTACTCCCCTTCTCCCAACGCGGATACCGGTATGCTGTTTAGCCTTTTTAGCTAAGAACCTGTAACAGCAAAATATTTACAAAGAATTTAACCCCAGAGTATTTAGAAAATCGTCTTTCTCCGTGGTTAACATAATAATTTTTCTCTAAACTGAGAATCACTGTTGGTTCGTGGTAGGATTTACTAAAAATTGTTATAATAGCCTAATGACATCCGAGGAAAATACCGCCCTTAAAGACTTTCTCAACCTTGCCTCCGATTACCTGAAAGACGGCCATGCCCGTGCGTATAAAACCGATGAACCAAAAGAAAAAGCTGCCCTTCCCCTTGCCTACATTGTAGAAGAAGAGCCCGATGCTTCTGAAGAAATTGAAGAACCAGACAGGAAATACGAGGGTGAGGATTCACTTGAAGCGGTGGCTGCGGATGTCGGCGCGTGTAAGGCCTGCCGCCTTGCGGTTACGCGAAAACATGCCGTACCCGGCGAGGGCTCAATTAATCCGCTGGTGATGGTAATTGGCGAAGGGCCCGGCGCGGACGAAGACGCCACCGGAAGGCCCTTTGTCGGCAGGGCCGGGCAGTTGCTGGATAAAATGCTGGACTCTATAGGACTTGTCAGGGATAAAAACTGCTACATCGCCAACATGGTAAAGTGCCGACCGCCGGAAAATCGGAATCCGGAGGCAGTGGAGATTAGCGCCTGTTACCACTTCCTTGAAAGACAGATCACTTTACTTAAACCTGTCTTTATTCTTTGCGCGGGGAGAGTAGCGGCTCAAAACCTCTTGAAAACAAGCACTGGGATAAACGCCTTGCGGGGACAGTTCATGGAATTTAAAATCGGGGAATTGACAATTCCGGTATTGCCGACTTTTCACCCAAGCGCGATTTTAAGAGACGAATCCCTGAAGCGCCCGGCCTGGGAGGATCTCAAACTTCTAAGATCGCGCCTTGTTGAAATGAACCTGCTATGAATAAACCACCCGTATATTTCGATCTCGTCTTCAACATTCCGACAGGAAGGGCCTTTAGCTACCTTGCCGATGAAAAAGGCGAGGCCGCGGCAGGAAAGCGGGCTATGGTTCCATTTGGCGGACGGGACTGCCTGGGTTACATAACAAGCCAAAGGAACTCCCCGCCCGCCGGAATGACAAGCGAAACAATAAAACGCATACGCCGCGTTGTGGACAAAGAGCCTGTTTTTGACGAGCGCGATCTGGAACTGGCAAAATGGATGGCAGGCTATTACTTCTGCGGCCTGGGCCAGGCCCTTCAGGCGATGATCCCGTCGGGAAAACGCGCAGGGGACTTCTCTTCCCTTGCCGGAGACGAGGAAATCGCCGCAAGTCCCCTTGCCCTGTCGGAAGAGCAGCAGCGGGCATTGGATTCTATTGTCAAATTGGACGCCATTATCAAAAAGGAAACGCCCGGCGCTGCCCCGCTGTTCTATCTCTTTGGAATTACAGGCTCGGGAAAAACCGAAGTATTCCTCAGGGCCGCAGAGGCCATGTTAAAAGAAGGAAAGTCGGTTATATATCTGGTGCCGGAAATTTCCTTAACCCATCAGACTGCGGACGTGATATGGAAACGCTTTGGAAACGCAGCGGCAACTATTCATTCGGGGATGAGCCCCGCGGCAAGGCTTTCCGAGTGGATGAGAATCCGCACAGGGCAGGTCAAAATCGTGGTGGGGCCGAGATCGGCGGTATTCGCGCCGGTACTCAACCTGGGCCTGATCATCATTGATGAGGAACACGACGGTTCCTACAAATCGGGAAACACACCAAGGTACCACGCCCGGCAAACGGCCATGAGAAGATGCGCCTCTGAAGGGGCGCGGCTTGTTATGGGCTCCGCGACTCCCTCTGCTGAAGCGTGGAAGCTCATGAAGGATGGGGCAATAAAACGCCTTGATCTTTCCCGCCGCCTTTCCGGCGGGCAGGTACCGGATATTATTCCGGTAAGCCTTGAAAAAACCGACGGCTGCCTTACGCGGGAGCTAAAAGACGAAATCCGTATTACGGCGCAAATGAAAAAACAGACTATTCTCTTTTTGAACCGCCGGGGCTTTGCGTATTATTACCATTGCAGATCCTGCGGCTATGAACTCACCTGCAAAAACTGTTCGGTTTCCCTTACCTGGTACAAGAGCCGTAACAAAGCCATCTGCCATTACTGCGGATACTCGGTAACGCCGCCTTCGGCCTGTCCCCATTGCGGCTCGGTGGAAGCGGGGTTTTCCGGTTTCGGCACCGAGATGATCGAGGAGGAAGTGCGCCGGACTTTTCCCGATCTGCGTATAATGAGGATCGACGCGGATACCACCGAAAAAAAAGGAAGCCTGAAAAAAGCCCTGGATCTTTTCAAGGCCGGAGAAGTTGACATACTTCTTGGAACGCAGATGGTAGCGAAGGGCCTTAACTTTCCGGGCGTGCGGCTTGTGGGAGTAATCCTCGCGGATATGGGTCTTCAACTGCCGGATTTTCGGGCGGCGGAAAGAACATTCGCGCTTGTGGTGCAGGTGGCGGGAAGATCCGGCCGCTACTTCAGCGACGGCAAGGTTGTTGTCCAAACCCTCCGCCCCTGGGATCCCGCCATCGTAAAATCCTGCGCCCTTGATGTGGAAGGTTTTTTTGAAACAGAGCTGAATCAGCGCCAGGCCCTTTCCTTCCCGCCGTATACAAGGCTGATACGTTTTACCTTCCGCTCCAGGGACGAAAAAAGAACTCTTGCCGCCGCCGCTACTCTTGCGTCTATAGCCGCGCCCCTTTTGCCGCCTGACGCCGACGCTCTGGGCCCCGCCGAGTGTCCGCTTGGAATAATATCAAACCAGTACAGAAGGCATCTGATTCTTCGGGGCAAGAACATGGCAACTCTGCACGCCGCAGCCGGGGCCATGCTCGCCCAATACGAAAAACAGAAAGACAGTCGTGTTTATCTTGAAGTTGATGTGGACCCGGTGAGCTTATTGTAATTGGGGCATACCAATAGTGAGAAAACCTGCAAAGGGGGCAGCGCGAGTCTACCTTCGGTTCTGTAGGTCCAAAACAGATGGGAGAACCCGGACGCAGACCTTCGGTCTGACGCAGCCCCCCATCGCCTAATAGAGAATAACAAGTTAAAAAAAGTAAGTTTATCTACACTTTAGGCGATGGGCTTTTATTCTACTTTATAGGCAAGCATTTTTTCTCTGGTCTGCTCCGCCGGAGAACCCCATAATGTTTTGGCCTACAGAACCGTCAGACCGAAGGTCTGCGGTAGCCCGCGTTGTCCCCTTTGTAGTTTTGTTACTATCGTAAGCAATGTAACAAGGCAAATACTGTTACCTTATGACGGTGAATGCCGGTCGGAGGGGGCGTGCGGGCTAGCGGAAACATTTTGGAATTCCCCGCCGGAGCAAACGTGGGAAAAATTGTTAGCCATAAAGTGTAAAAATACCCAGCGCCTATTTTATACGCCGAACTCTTGTATTTATATACACCATGTGTTGTAAAATAGGCGCTGGGCGGTTGCGAAGACGGACTCAACAAGCGTTTCCGCTAGCCCGCACGCCCCCTCTGACCGGTTTATACTGTTATAAAGTAAATGCTGTTGCCTTAGCCAAGTTTACCATCGTAAAAAAATAGCTTACAATAAAAAACACTATGACAAATCTTGCGGATTTTTCTGTCCGAACATCACGGCAGAACGAATGGCTCAACATCACCGCCGAAGTAGAACGGGCGCTGGCAGCATCGGGCGTAAAAGAAGGCATCTGCGTTGTGTTCGTGCCTCATACCACCGCCGCAGTTACAATAAACGAGAACGCCGATCCCGATGTCCCGCATGACGTAGGCATGGCTCTGAACCTTATCTCCCCCGACCGCCGGGAATTCCGCCACAGCGAAGGCAACTCGGCGGCCCACACCAAGACAAGCCTCGTCGGGCCTTCCGTTACCATTATCGTTTCAGGCGGCAGGCTGCTACTGGGAACCTGGCAGGGCATCTGGTTTAACGAGTATGACGGCCCCAGAACAAGAAAGGTTTATGTCCGGGTGCTGGGGGAATGAACAATTATCACCGTCAGTGTAATATATCACTTGCCAATATAGCGCAAGGGGTTTATACTTTTCTTTAAATACTTTTTAACAGGAGTTTACAATGCCAACACCAAAATTCGAAATTTATAAGGACAAAGGAAGCAAATTCCGTTTCCGACTTAAGGCAGGCAATGGCGAAATTATTGCCGTAGGCGAGAGCTATCCCGAAAAGAAATCGGTCTTAAAAGGCATAGCTTCCATTCAGAAGAACGCGCCTATAGCCAAGATCGAAGACACTACCATTGAGGCCGAAGCAAAAAAACCCGCCAAGGAAAAAAAGTCCGCGGCAGAGAAACCGGCGGCTAAAAAAACCGCGGCTAAAAAGCCCGCTGTAAAAAAGGCCGCAACAAAAAAATCGGCAGAGCCAAAACCCGCAGAGTAAAACAAAGATATTCTGCTATTTCCTGGATCCAGCTAACGAAACGGCAGGGAGAAATAATCCTTGCCGTTTGTTCTATCATGCACTCATGCACTGATATTTTAATAGTGGGTTACCGCGTTTCCACCGGCAAAATAATTCTGGAAGGAAACTGTGTTCCATAATGCACGGCATTTCGCGCGACAAGCGTCTTTTCGCTGTTGTAGCCTGCCTTTGTGTTGCTGTTGGGAAAAGCAAGATTCTTTGCGCTTGAAGTCACGGTAAAACGAATCCTGTTTCCGGCCGCAAACATCTTAGAAATCTTTGATGTTCTGATATTCAGCTTATAGACTTTTCCTTTATCTAAAAATCCCGGAGCTTCAAAACTATCACGGTATTTCGCGCCAAGCACGCCATCGGCGTATCTGATGGAGCGTCCTTTTTTATCTACTTCCGTAAGGCGGACTATAAAGTCGGTATCCACAGCGTCGGAAGAAATAAAAAGCTCTACATTTATGTCGCCTGAAACAGTGACATTCCTTTCCAGCGGCGCGGTTGTGTAACAAAGCACATCAGCCCGCTTTTCTTCATTGGTGTAATCCTCCGGTACAGCCAATTCGTTTTCCGACATATCGATTATGTGAATTGCCGGGTTCTGCGGATCGTAAGCGTAGATGTCGGCGCCGCTTTCCATCGGCTTGTCAAGCAAAGCGCCTCCCTTGCCAAGATAAAAAGATTGCGGCTTACATATAGAAGGCGGCCAGCTTTCGGCTGACTTCCAGCGATTTTCTGTCAGAGTAAAATATTCTACCGGAGGGGTTTTGACTATGCCGTTTTGTATCCCTCGCAAATGGAAATCAAACCATTGCAGAAAGATCAAATCAAGATCGTACCTGAGGGCCTGCTCTCCCATAGGAACGCCGTGAATGTCGTAGCGTGTATTGGCGTTGTGGTTCCACGCGCCAAGGATAAGCTTTCGCGTTTCCGCAGGGTAATTGTTCGTCAGATCAATTGCCTGCGTTGTGCCCATGCCGTTGTCGTCAAACCAGCCTGACATTATTAACGCGGGAACCTGCCGCCCGCTTGAACGCTTAAACCAGTCGCCTTTTTGCCAAAAGTCGTCGTTATCAGGATGGGCAAGCCAGTGATCAATAAAGGGAATTCTTTTGCCGAGGGCGCGCGAGGCGATATCTTCCAGCGGCCGGATATTGAGCAGTTCATCCCAGTCGTTACGCTCCATAAGCTTCGGATTGCTCGTTCTTTCCGCCATCATAAACGCCCATGCAAGCATGCCGGAAGATAATAGCCCGCCTCTGCGCGGCATATCCACGAAAGCGCTTCCTGCGGTAACAATGCTGATCATTGCCGCCAAATGGGGGTTTCCGCTTGCGGCCATACACCACTGTACATACCCCAGATAAGAAGCGCCGATTGTGCCGACCTTCCCGTCGGACCAGTCCTGGGCGGCAACCCAGTTTAAAGTATCGTCCCCATCCTCTATTTCAAGGTACATGGATCTAAAATCGCCTTCGCTTTCATCGCGGCCCCGCGTATCCTGAATGACAACAGCGTAACCTCGCAGTACATAACGGTAATATAAATGTTTGTTCTTGCTTTTGTTGTAACAGGTACGCACCAGGATCGCGGGCAGCTTTCCCTGAGCGCCTTCCGGCAGGTAAACATCGGTCGCAAGATGGATATTATCCCGCATCCTGACGCTAAATGTTCCGGCAAAACTGACGGGATACTTTGCCTCTCCGGCAGGGTACTCCCGCCAGCGTGATAGTATGGTGTCCTTTTCGTACCCCTCGCGGACAAGAACCGCGCAGGATTCACGGGCCGGGCAAATGAAGGCTATGAGCTTCCCTTCCTTGAAAAGGAGATCTGTGGGTAAAATCTTATTTCGCTGTACATATAAGCCCGGCTCCCGTTTTGAGTATTCTCCAAGTTCTGTTTTTACGGCGCTTTCCTGAGCTGCAAAGGCGCGTTCATAATCTTCTATGTGGTTTAGCGCTTTCAGTACATCAAGATTTGCCAATAAAAGCGGCGATTTGTTTTTTTCTTCGTCCAGTTCCGAGCGTTCACAAAATTGTGAAGTCAGGGGATCCAGCCATTTGTAGAAAATCTTTTCTCCATCTTTTTGAAAGGTTCCGTACAAAATGCCGGAAAAATAATAAGACCAACTTGTCATAACCTAACTCCTAATTTGAAAATCCATTTAAAAATCCACTTCCACTCCAAACCCTGGGGCGTCTTTTAAACGAAATACGCTGCCCTCTGAGGTAAAGCCTCCTGTTACGCCGGTCTGGGTGTCGTCATAATACATAAAGCTGTCACAATCGGCTTCGGTCACGTTGCTCTTGGCCGCCACAAAGCTAAGTCCCGCGGTAAGAGAAAGCCTGGTTTCAATCATGCAGCCAACCATGCATGTAACGCCGTTTGCCGCGGCGACAGCGTTTATCTGTTCCGCGGGGTAAAGGCCGCCGCATTTCATCAGTTTGATATTGAGGATGTCGGCGGCGCCGAGTTTGCAGGCTCTTACCGCGTCTTGCGGGCCGTGAATGGATTCGTCCAGCATAAGCTGAATACCACGCGCTTTGGCGCGGACATAGGCGGCCCCTTCAAAATCCCATTCCGGCAGGCATTGTTCAATCGCTTCTACGCCCAGCTCCCTGAACGGCTCCAATATGCCTACTGCCTCGCTGACGGAATAGCCCTGATTGGCGTCTACCCTCAGGTGGACTTTGTATCCCACTTTTTCGCGTATAAGCCGGATTGCGCGTATGTCTTCATTTGGGTTGAGCCCTACCTTAATCTTTAAAATACGAAAGCCCTTCTCCTCTACATAATATTTGGCAGAGCGGGCCATCTCCTCAGGATCGGCAATTCCGATGGTAACATCGTTCATTACAACGCCGCCCCCGCCGCCAAGAATCTGGTACACCGGTTTACCCAACGCCTTGCCATGTATGTCGTAAAGGGCAAGATCGATAGCGCACCGGGCCGAGCTATTCCCGTGCAGCACGCCGTTCATTTTGGCATGGATCTGATCTACTGCGAGTGGATTCAAACCAATCAGCATGGGGCGTAGTATTTCCAATACGGCAAGAATGCTTTCCACGGTTTCACCTGTTACAAAAACAAGCGGAGCCGCCTCTCCGAAACCCGTAATGCCGTCATCGGTGGTAACTTTCACCAGTACATTATCCAAATAGTTAATTTCACCAAAAGCTACCTTAAAAGTTCCCGATAGCTTAATGCGGAGTTTACGAAACTCAATCGACTTAATTTGCATGATAACCGCCTTTAAAATTTTCCGTTACTTAAATCTACCAATAAACCAATTTTTCTACTAGCGCCGCGCCCTATTGACATATAAACCATTATAAGCCACTTTATGCATAGTAATCCTATATGGTTATTGAATTTTTAGTAATAAGGAGAAAATTATGGCAAGAGTAGTGAAAACCACTGGCTTATTGCTTGTCGCAGTAATGATTTTAGGTTTAGCGGCGTGTTCGAAAAAGACAAGCGGCAAGGCGCAGGAAGGTCCGAATTACCTTAAGATCGGAGGCTTATTGGATAGCGCCATGAACCTCGACCCCATCACGTCTACTTACAACACGGTTTTCGAGATCGATGGCGCGATTTGGAACCAGCTTATACAGCCTGATCCCGTCACAATGGAACTAAAGCCCTATTTGATTGAAGCTTTCCCTGATGTAAACGCGGACGGCACTGTGTTTACCTTTCACCTGAAAAAAGGCGTCAAATTCCACGATGGTGTCGAGCTTACGTCAAAAGACGTGGAATTCACCTTCAACCGTTTCTTCGACCCAAAGTGGAACAACCTGAATATGTGGATGGCCGACTTTATCCTTGGAGCGCAGGACATGATGGACGGGAAGGCCTCTACGCTCGCCGGATTTAAGGTTATTGACAATTATACTTTCTCAATACAGTTGGAATACCCCTTCACCGCCTTTTTGGCCGTCCTTGCCGTCAGCCCCCTTTCCATTATGCCCAAGGAAGCCTGCGAGAAAGCCGGAGAGCGCTGGGGAATTGATACCATAATCGGAACTGGCCAGTATAAAGTGAAATCCTTCAATCCGGGCGTAGAGCTGATTGTTGAGAGGTTTGACGACTATTGGGGCACAAAAGCGAAACTGGACGGCATAAAGTGGAACCATATGCTGGTGGAAACGCAGCTTCTTGAGTGGGAGGCGGGAACAATCGACATCTGCGGCGTTGACGTGCAGTTAGTGGATGGATACCTCGCGAAATATCCTAATAATGTCGTTGAACAGGAATACGTGGGAACCCATTGGCTAAGCTTTAACCAGGATATACCGCCTTTTAACAATATAAAGGTGCGCGAAGCAGTAGGCCTTGCGACAAATATCGACGCTCTTGTTCAGGATTATTTCAAGAACCACGTAAGGCGGGCAAGGGGGGTTATTCCTCCAGGCATTGTCGGACACGATCCGGCAAGGCCGTTAAGGCAATACAACCTCGAAAGGGCCAAGCAGCTCCTTGCCGAGGCCGGGTTTCCCAACGGCATCGACATTGAAGCCACGGTACGTGAATCCAATTCGGCCTGGGTGGAAATTTACCAGATATTCCAGGAGCAGTATAAGCTTGCGAATATCCGCCTTACCATTGACAGGGTTGACGCCGCAGGATGGACTCAGAAGCGTTCTACGGGCCATGTTCAGTATTATATGATGAACTGGTACGCCGACTTCCTGGATCCGGACAACTATTTATATACCATATATCACAGCGGTACGGCTAACTTTTTCTCTACCGGCTTCAGGGATAAGTATTTTGATGAGCAGCTTGCGAAGGGCCGCACCCTTCAGCTTTCGGAGAAGCAAAAGTTTTATTCCGATCTGGAATCTTACCTGCTTAATGAAAAGATGGCAGGCTGGCCGCTTTATACGCCTACCGGATATATCCTTAGATCCAACCGCGTAAAAGACGTATATGTAAAAAAGGATTTCCTGTTCACCTTTGAGATTGGCTATATTGTCGAATAATTGATAAACAGGTATAAAAAACCAGGCTGCCTTGCGGCCTGGTTTTTTTGATACGAGCCCTTGCCCGGCTCCCTTAGTGCTTTTATGGTTAAATACATATTGATCCGTCTGTCGCAGGCGGCGTTAGTGCTGCTTTTGGCGACCATAGTAACCTTTGGGCTCGTTATTGTAGCGCCCGGTGATCCGGTCCTGCTTATGCTGCAAAAAAGAGCGGACGACGCTACTATAGTGCGGGTAAGGCACGAGCTGGGGCTGGATAAACCTTTGCTTGTACAGTATACGGACTTTCTGTACAAAGCGGTTCATTTTGATTTTGGAAAATCGTATTCCAATAAAATCCCGGTAAAAGAACTGGTTATGCAGGCGTTTCCGGTTACGCTTAAACTGGGACTTTTTTCTCTGCTCTTCGCCGCCGTCTTTGGTATTTCGATTGGAACTATTTCCGCGTTATTCCGGGGCAAAATTATTGACAAGATTATAATGCTGCTTGCTATATTTCAAATTTCAGCGCCGGTCTTCTGGTTTGCCATGCTGCTGCAGATTTTATTTGGCTTGAATTTACGCCTGCTTCCGGTTTCGGGAATGTCCCATCCGCTTTGGATGGTGCTGCCGGTAATCGTGCTGGGTCTCCGGTACGGCGCTATGTCCGCCAGACTGATACGCACAAATATGCTGGAAGCTCTGTCCCAGGACTACGTAAGAACCGCGAGGGCCAAGGGTGTGGCGGAATTCTTTGTGGTTATGAAACATGTGTTTAAGAACGCGGGGGTACCCATATTAACGTTATTGGGAGGGATGCTTCGGTCTTTGCTAAGCGGGGCCTTTGTTGTAGAAAGGGTGTTTGGCATACAAGGGCTTGGTAAACTGGCAATAGACGCAGTGATGGCCCGGGACCTTAATATTATTCAGGCGACGGTTATGTACAGCGCATTGTTGTTTGTGGGCATTAATCTGATAGTTGACCTTTCATATGGACTGCTGGATCCCAGAATACGGATCGTGGGAGGGGTAAAATGACAGGCCTGTTTTCCGGAAAGCGAAAAAGCATCATTGACAAACTTGGATTAACACAGGATGAGCTCAAAGCTTCGACTCTTTACAGAGACGCCTGGAAAAGACTTAAAAAAAACAAGCTCGCTTTATTCGCGTTTGCCTCGATTGTTGTAATTATTTTTATTGCCATATTTGCGCCGTTAATCGCGCCATACGCCCCGGAAACCATTGACCTGAAAAACATGAACAAAGGGCCTATGGAAGGTCACATACTTGGAACAGACTCACTGGGACGGGATATTCTTTCGCGCATAATATACGGTTCCAGGGTGTCTTTGCTGGTAGGCATTATCACCGAATGTATAGCGGTACCGCTGGGAGTCGTGCTTGGAGCTGTCGCGGGCTATTACGGTGGTAAAATTGACGCCTTTATCTCCCGCGTTATTGAAACCATGGCGTCTTTCCCTTTTATATTGTTTGCCATGGTTCTTATGTATGTCTTAGGCAAGGGCCTGGTGGCTGTATTTATAGCCCTTGGGATCATCGGGTGGATAGGTCTTGCCCGTTTAATAAGGGGGCAGATAATCCAGTTGAAAGAACGGGAATTCGTAGAGGCGGCAAGGGCGGCGGGCGCGTCGGACTTAGCGATTATTTTCAAGCACCTTATACCTAACTGCCTTTCAACGATAATTGTTGTCATAACCCTCGATATTCCCGACGACATCGTGTACGAGGCGACTTTAAGTTTTATAGGCCTTGGCGTCCAGCCTCCGATGCCAAGCTGGGGCAGTATTCTTGCCGAGGCAATGAAGTATATGCGCCAAAACCCGGGTTATTGTATTTATCCGGGGCTTGCGCTGATGTTCCTGGTTTTAATGTTCAACACTTTAGGCGACGGCTTACGGGACGCGTTGGATCCGAAGCTGAATAACCTATAGGGGCGTTATATGTCAAATGAGCTTCTTATCCAGGTGAAAGATCTTGTAACACAGTTTAAGCTCGACGACGGCGTCTTAACGGCAGTTGACCATGTCTCATTTGATATTTTCAGGGGTGAAACCCTGGGTATAGTCGGTGAATCCGGCTGCGGAAAAAGCGTAACGGCTTTTTCCCTGTTAAACCTGATCGTGCCTCCGGGCAAGATTGTCAGCGGTGAAATTCTTTATGAGGGCGGGGACATCTTAAAAAAAAGCAAACGTGAAATGCGTATGTTCAGGGGCGGAAAGATATCTATGGTTTTCCAGGAGCCGATGACTTCTCTGAACCCTGTTTTCACCATAGGGAACCAAATCGACGAGGTGATCAAAATTCACCAGCGTGTAAGGGCGAAAGAAGCTAAAGAGCGTTCAATAGAGCTGCTAAAGCTTGTTAATATACCTTTGCCGGAGCAGAGGTATGCCGAGTACCCCCATCAGCTCTCAGGCGGCATGAGGCAGAGGGTAATGATAGCAATGGCCCTCGCGTGTAATCCTATGCTCCTGATCTGCGACGAACCTACCACGGCCCTGGACGTAACGGTGCAGGCCCAGATGTTAAAACTCATAAACAAGCTGAAAAGACAAATGAACATGTCTATTATGCTTATCACTCACGACCTTGCGGTTATATCGGAAATAGCCGACCGGGTAATTATTATGTACGCCGGCCAGATGGTGGAAGAGGCCAAAGAACGGGACATTTTCACCGCTCCTCTCCATCCGTACACAGAGGCGCTTTTAAAATCAATACCTTCTGTTAATAAAAATGACAAGGATAAGCTGTACATGATAAAGGGAATGGTGCCAAACCTTTTAATGAAGCACTCCGGCTGCCTTTTCGCGCCCCGCTGTGATTACGCGCGGAAGAAGTGCCATGAAGTAACACCGGAGCTGCGCCCGTGCGGAAGCTCAAAAGTGCGCTGCCACAAGTACCAGGATGGTTGGGAGGCTTGTGAATGAGCAGGCTGCTGGAAGTTAAAAACCTGAAAAAATGGTTTCCCGTCAAGAGCTATTCACTGACAGGCAAAAAAGCTTATGTAAAAGCCGTTGACGATGTCAGCTTTACAATTGAAGCCGGCGAGACTTTTGGCATAGTCGGCGAATCCGGCTGCGGAAAATCTACCCTGGGCAGAACCATAGCAAAACTCATCCAACCAACCGGAGGCAGTGTCATTTTTGACGGTGTGGACATCACAGGGCACGATAATAAACAAATGCGCTCTGTAAGGCGGAATATTCAGATAATGTTTCAGGATCCATACGCTTCCCTGGATCCCAGGATGACTATAGCCAATATCATAGCGGAACCGATGGATACCATGAAAATTGTAAAAAACGGCGATGAAAGGCTGAGCCGTGTGGTTGAATTAATGGAGGTATGCGGAATAAACAAAGCTTTCCTTAATCGTTACCCGCACGAGTTCTCAGGCGGCCAGCGCCAGCGTATCGGTATTGCCCGCGCTCTGTCAGTAATGCCCAAGCTGGTCATCTGCGACGAGCCTGTTTCCGCCCTGGACGTTTCCATCCAGTCCCAGATTATCAATCTCCTTGTGGATTTGCAGCGCCGTTATAAACTGACTTTCATTTTTATTTCCCACGATCTTGGCGTTGTAGAGTATATCTCAAGCAGGGTCATGGTGATGTACCTGGGCAAAATCGTTGAAATCGCCGATAAGAAAGAACTCTTTTCCAACCCGGTACACCCTTATACGAAGGCCCTTTTGCTTTCCATTCCGGAAATCGGGAAGAAAAAATTTGAGGACGAGAATCCAATACTTGAAGGCGATATCCCGAGTCCGGTTAACCCGCCGTCCGGCTGTACTTTCCATACACGCTGCCCCGAAGTGTGCGCGGAGTGTTCTTCTGTGGTTCCGCTCCTAAAGCCGGTGAAAGAAGGGCATTTGGTTTCCTGTATAAAGCTTGATCAGGTTATCCAGTAAAGTGTTCTTAATATCTCAAAGAAGCTGTCTGACTGGAATGTCACGGTGTTGTCGGATTTCCTGTTTACACCCGGAAACCATGAGACTTTTTCGGCATATTGGTGTTCTTTGTAACACACTTCCGCCTCAAAGTGGCCGGGTAGCTTGATTAGGGCGTTCTTTAGATCCTGCTTCAGCGCCTTTTCCGACAATTCCTTTATATTTCTCAGGGTATCTTCGGTGGAGTAATTCTTTGTCATGGCTCCGACGCCTTCCTTGACGGGACAGGTGATGAGGTTTGGATGCAGATTCTTAAAATCATCGCAGAGCATTTTATCGCCGCTTAAGAAAACAGTCGGTACGCCTTCCAGCGCGCAAGCGTAACTGTACAAAAAAAACTCGCTTATGAGAATTCCGTTGATCTTTATATAGAGTTGCTTGCCGGAAATTGTATGCGACAAGGGGTTACCGCACCTGCTTGCCGTCGAATGGTAACCGATAAACATGGCCGCCTGGAAAGTTTTATCAATGCCGTCGGCCATCATGTACGGGTGGCCCGACCAGTTTCGGAGCAAGGTTACGCCGGATGGCATCCTTGTAGGATCAATATTCAGGGCAGAAGCGTGGGCGTCCTTAACGACCACCTCCTTTGCCCCCGCGTTTTTGGCGCCCTGGATACAAGCCAGTACCTCCTCAGTCATCTGCCTGGCGTGAAGCGGATATGAAGCGTGGGTCTGTTCTGCTTCGTTCCACACGGTAGTGGTGGTGATTCCTTCAATGTCCGCACTGATAAATACTTTCATGGTCTGCCTCCATATTTGTCAAAAAAAACAAGAACCCTGGTAAAAAATCAGCGCTTGTTTACCGCTTCTTTTTCATGGCCGTCCTTGCCGCAATTTGTCAGAGAACCGTTTTTTCGATGGTGTTCCTGACAAGCCTGACAATCGCCATGACGGGAACAGGAAGAAGTACACTTACAGGACTTATTGATTTGCTCTGTCATATTATTTCTTTTGTAATGAAATATGAGATGAATGTCAACTGCTCGCGATGACCTTGGTCATTACCGAGAAACTATACCAAACATTGGGGCTTTCTAAAGTTGGTGAAAGAGTGGTCCGGACAGCCAGCGGCCAGCGCCTGGCCTGCATTGTTACAGAACCAGTGGATATCCATTGGAAGAACCGGGGTTCATCGACGCGCGCCGTGGTCGTTCCGGGAGCGGAAGACGTTCTCCTGGGGGCAATCCCCCTTGAAGACATGGATCTGATGGTCAATCCCGTTACTCAGGAACTGGTCGGCATCCATGGCGACGTTGTCGAGTGCATAGTTATGTGAAAAGACATTCACTTTAACACTACACTAATGCTATGCGGCTCAAAACCCATTGCCTTTCGGTGATCTACAAGCCAGGCGCCGCCGTTAAAATGAGCCGAATCCGCAGCCGGATGAAAAGGCTTATTTTTCAGATTGATTAGACCGGATACCTTCCCTGAGCGGCTTTCAAGTAAAAACACATCTTTTTCCAAAACTGTAGCGCCGTATTCATCCCCTTCCAGTCTTTCATAAAGATTCTGTATACGTTTGATTAATCTGGTATCCGCTTCGCAAAGGGCTAAGAAATTATCGGAACACATTATTTGCCCCGCAAACAAAAAGTTAACCAGCGCGATACATTCTTTTTCTGTTTCGTTTAACGCGCAGTTTGCAGACCGCAGAAAAACCACATCCGGATCATTTATATAAACAGCGCCATTCATAAAAGATCGGGATATTGTTTCCCTCAGGGAAAGCAGGGCGCTGGGACGGCCTTCGTGCCGGATAAATTTCGCGACAGGCCAGTCCCAGCTTTCTTTGGTATCAGTTCCGATCCGGGAAAGGGGAAAATGGCGGTAGGAAGCGCCCAGGGGAAGGCCGCAGCCCAGATAGGCAAGCGGAAGACCTGCGGCATTCCTGGTACGTTCTGTTAAAAGCGCGACGGCCCTTTCATAGTACTCTGCGGCTCTGCCGCCGCTATTTTTACCGCTTAAAAACCCCGCGTAAAGAAAATCCAGCTTTATGTAACGAAAGCCCCAGTCATCAATTATACGATTCATAAGGGAGCGCAGGTATTCCATTACATCGTCCCTGGATAAATCCAGGCAATAGAAAACCCCGTCCCAGTTGGGGTTCCACCCCGCATCCACCGGCCTGCCCCGCTTAGATAAAATGGATAAAAGCCATTCGGGGCGTTCCCGGAAAAGCCTTGATCGGCGCGTTATCAGAAACGGCGCAAGCCAAAGGCCGGGGATTAGCCCGGCGGCTTCAATCTTTTCCGCGAGGTATTTTAGCCCGCGGGGGAATTTTACGCTGTCAATCTCCCAGTCCCCAACAGCCAGTTCCCAGCCGTCGTCAATCTGAAAGACAGCGGGCAGGCCTTTTTTCAGATAACGCAGAGAGATTAAATTATCCGTTGTAACAAGTCCTTCAAGATCGGAAAGAATGGCCTCTTCATCAATGCTCGTGTAGTGGTTATACCAGGAACAATAGCCGCCGGGCCGAAAGCCAACACCAGGTTCTTTGCCCAAAAACTCAAGGGATTTGAACCTGTCGTCGTAATAAAGATTTTTTATTTCGTCCTTAAAGTTGAAATAACCGTGAGCCAAAAACACCCGCAGTTCCACAGCACATTCATTTTCGTTCCATGTGTTTTCCCTCCCAACGTATAAGGCCGCCCGAATCAAACGCCGGTCTTTGCTTATAAAAAAACAAACGGGCGGCATACCGCTTTTAGATGTATCGGCGACGACAAGATACCGGCTGCCGGCGCGCAGGTAAACAATAAACGAGCCGGTTACTTCGCCAGCGGACGAAATGTTCGACGCGGTTTTGCACGGGGGGCTGCCGTCAGGCCCAATATCCCACGGGGCGGCGCTTAACTTTCTGAGCAGGGGGATAAAACGCACTTTGAGGAAAAATCGTTCACCGGGCGCGAGTTCCCAGCCGGGCGACCAGGACTGCCAGGGCCCGGCGTACAGCATAACGGCTCCAGTTTCAAAAGAGCTGCGGTCATCATCCCCGGCTCCAGCAAGATCCAGCAGTTCCGCTAGTTTCCAACAAACGAGCGGAACCACCCCGTTTTTATCCGGCTTATCTTTCTGCTTGTCTTTTAATGTAAACTTCAGTGTTTTCATATTTTTTTCCCAGTCGTTTTAGCCTTTTTTCAATCTCGTCCCGAAAGCCCGAAGGGTTTTTCTCAGCGGACAGCGCTAAATTAGTATAATGCAGCGCCAGTTTTAAATCCCTCAGCCGCCATTCCGCATCTTTTGCAAGGACAATTGCCGCCTGAGAGCTTCCGCTTTTAGCTGCGTCTTCCATAAGAGAAAAAGCCGTTTTAAGGCATGAATCGCCATCGTCGAAAAAAAGCGGATGCTTTTTAACTGCCTTCCACCAAAATAATGCCAGCGCTTTATTATCAAAGCAAAAAGTGTCCAGGCTCCTGAACGGATCGGCCGCTATTTCTCCGAGGGCAAGGAAAAGTGTCGCAAGGCCCGCCACATCCCTCGCGTTGTGATCGCAAATAGAAAGGAGCGCATTGGTACTTGCCGCGTTACCGCCGCTTCTTAAGAACGAAAACCAGATTTCAGGAGCCATAGCGCCTGATACATCCCCTGTACGGTCAAGGCCCAATATTTGAGTCTCGATTGTGGCCTGGGAACAGTCGCTCAACACATTTTTCCAGAGCCGCCTTGAGGGGTGAAGCAAATCCGCCTGGTAATATTCAGGCGGAGGAATTCTGTTCATTAGGCAACGGTTTTTTAAAATTTGGGAATCAAAGCACTTGCCGTTGTAACTTACCATAAGCGGCAAACCGCCGCCGGCCGGACTAAATTCTGCCGCTACGTTTTCGATGAAATCAAGTTCGCCGGGATAATCCAAAAGCAGGTACTGGGTAATCGCCAAAGCCGCATTACCGTTTTTGGATACGACAAAACGGCCAAACGCCGCGAGGAAAGCTATTGTTCCGGCTCCTCCGGAAAGGCCGGTGGTTTCAAGGTCAAAAAAAAGCAGCTCTTCCGACAGGGGAATTCGCCCAAAACTGACAAGATCGGGGACGAGAATAGCCAGCGATCCGGGAAAAATCGAACCCAAAGGTAAAGCAAGCTCGCAAACCTGCTCTCTTTTAAGGGCTTTGAAACCTGCCGGCGTCCAGCCTGGCCATAACAAAGGCGAAGCGTTTGTTTCGCGGTTTCCGGCAACAGCTGTTATCTCAGAGGTGCAGGTACTTTTTCCTGTTTCATGGTAACGCTTCAGCCGGGCTTTCAGGTTCATTGCCATACCCGGCTTAGCTTAACATTTTGACAAGAAACAAACTATGCAGCGTACCGGAAAATCACGAATCAGGTTCACTTTCGCACAAGTTTCCTCTCAACCAGACAATCCAGTTTGGTTAGTTCATCGCTGAGGATATTCAAGCTGTCAAACAGTGAAAGCAAGAGTTTCTCGTTATCTCGCGAGGTCCGATTAATTTCCGACAGTTCCGCATCAACTTTGGAAAAGACGGTTGATGAATTTTGTTGTATTGTGTTTGCCATAATAAAAATTTAATTATCTTTGCTTTATAAAAATACGTTTGTATTGTTGTTTTGCCATATTATTTAAAAGGATTGTAAAAGGAATTGGATAAATAAGAAAAAAAACCTAAAAATATCGTCTACTTAATTTTTAGCATAATCCTTCGCAAGGTTCGCGGCTTCCTCAAAATCACTGTGCAGCAAATGTCCGGCGATGGTGTCCAGCAGTTCCTTCGTGGAACGAGACCATTTTATTTTTCTTAGTTCGGTAAGCGTCATATCGGCAGTTTTTTCATCATACTCCTCGCAGGCCTTTTGAATGACGCGCATTTTTTCGCTTAAATACGCCCGCATATCGTCAGGCTCTTCCAGAACCGCATCATCGTCGTCTTCTTTTAGTTTGTTTTTTTCGATCACTTCACGCAGCGCTTCCAGAAACGCCGGGGTTACTGACATCAATACCGGAATATCTTCAGTCCGCCCTGCCTGCTCCAGTTTAAGCGCTACGGCGGAAAGCTCGGTTTCACCGATATTCGCAAGAGCGCTTTTCATCGCGTGAACATCAATAACATATGACCGAATATCATCGGTTCTGCGGTATGAGTGTGATTGTATAGATTCCAGCCTGGCAAGGGTCTTTTCGGCGTCCCGGACAAAGACTGCCGCCAGTTCCGGATCGGAAACCGGCCGTCCCGCCTCGGCGGCGGCGGATTTTTGCATACTGAGCTTGAGCGCTTGCTGCCGCGCCGTTTCGACCACTTCGGGAGGGTACCTGTCGCGTATCAGCTTGTTCAACGAAATGTTCAGCTGCCGTATATCTATAGGCTTGGAAATAAACCCGTCGAATCCGTTTTGCATGAACATCTCCGCCTGCCCGACCAGGGCGTTGGCCGTAAGCGCTATGATGGGAAGCGTATAACCCAAACCGCGAATAATTTTTACAGCCTCAATACCGTCCATTTTCGGCATATAATGGTCCAGAAATATGATGTCGAAAGTAGCGCCGTTCCTGATTTTATCAACCGCTTCAAACCCGCTTGCGGCGGTTTCAACCGAGAGTCCATATGGGGCCATCAGTCCCCTCGCGACATACAGGTTCGTCTCAACATCGTCCACAATCAAAACTCTGCCATAGGGCATATACTCGCGCACTATTCGCGGACCTTTCTTCATTTGCCCCGCTTTGTCAACACGGAACTGCCTGAGATTTTCCGTCACTTCTCTGCCTAATGCTTCGGCGCCAACAATACCCTGCGGCAAGCGCACGGTAAAAGTCGAGCCTTTACCCTGCTCACTTTCCACAGAAATATCACCGTTCATCATCTTAACCAGCTGCCTCGTAATACTCATGCCCAGACCCGTACCTTCGGTTGTACGGTTGGCTTCCGTATTAAAGCGGGTGTACTCGTCGAAAAGCTTGTCCAACTGATCGCCTGTCATGCCCTGTCCTGTGTCACTCACGCTGAACACAAGCGTTACATCCCGGGCTCCCTGTGGGGCATATTCGGTGGCAACGGACAACGAAATCTCGCCCTCATCTGTATATTTAAAGGCATTGGAAAGCAGGTTGTTCAAAATCTGTTTGATACGCAGTTCATCTCCGTACAACTTTGACGGGATGTTCTCGTCCACATTAAGGTTAAATTTAACCGGCTCGCTGTCGTACCGCATAATATTGATATGCACGGTGTCGTTGATAAGGCTTGGAACATCGTAGACGGATGGGGCAAGTTCCAGCTTGCCCGCCTCAATTTTGGAAAGGTCCAGTATGTCGTTGATGATACCCAGCAGCAAATAGCCTGAATTGTAAATTTCACCAAAAGCTTCCTTCGTATCCGGCGAAAGAGCGTCGTTTTCCAGTTGTATTTCGGTGATACCCAAAATCGCGTTCATAGGCGTGCGTATTTCATGGCTCATACGCGACAGAAACTTATTCTTGGAATGGTTGCTTCGCTCCGCCAGCTCTTTTGCCTCGATCAATTCTGTTACATCGACAGAGTGCTGGATTTGAACGGTTCTTCCGTCAGACCATTCTATATACCTGGTGGTATTGCGATATATGCGGTTCGTAACAGGGTTGTGCATTTCCCATACGACAGTACTGTTCGGTTCTTTGTCAAGCTTATAGCAGGGACAAAAATCGCATATTTCATTTACGTCTTTCAAAAAAATTTTATAACAAATATTTCCAACACATTCATCCCCAACTTTAAAATCATTTTTCATGCGATCGTTTACAAAGAGAATTTCGCCGGTATGTGGAACGATTACATAGACCTGCGCGTCAATGCTGTTCAAAATATTACCCAGAATGCTGAGCGATTGCTCTGATTTGTTCATTCGCTCAATGCTGGTTTTCAATTCGCGCAAATCCTGCGTGTATCCTATAACAATAAAGTCATTTTTGTACTCAACGCGGACAAGTATAACTTCACACGGTATCGGTTCGCCGTTCAGTTTCTGGTGCATCCATTCAAAACGGCAGTAACCTTCTTCAAACGCTTTATTTACAAACTCGACAGCCTTATCCCTTGAAAGACTCCCGTCCGGCTGATATTCAGGCGAAAGTTCGAAAAACCTGTCGCTGTATTCCTTTTTGTTCGATAATCCAAACAGCTTTACCGCTTCCTGGTTGCAATCTATGTGATTAATATTTTTATCCCAAAAGTTCGCGCAAAGGGGAGTGGCGTCAAGCATTATCTGCGTCCGTTCTTCCGCCTCGCGCATTTTGGCGCTCTGTATGTTGCGATCAACAGCGCTGCTCATCATCAGGCCTACAGACGCCAATATATGCATTTCTTCATCTGAAAAAGTCCTCTCATGGCGGCAATCGTCAATACTGAAAAATCCCCAGAAATTGCTTTCCAAAAACATCGGGATAATTACGATAGATTTAATCCCGTAAGAAATAAAAAAAGCCTTCTCATCATCCTTCAACTCAGAGAACGGGCTGTTTATGGATTCGCCGCGCATAAATAAACTTTCCCATCTGGGTTTTGAGCTGTAGGGGAAATGCACACCTATGGGAACCGGCTCGTTATTGCGGCCGCAGTCGCTGAGGCATTGATACCGGAGAATAAAATGCAGTTCGCCGTCGATCATCTCATTACGCCAAATTTGGACACGGTCAACATCCAGGCAGTTGCCAACAAGTTCAAAACTCTTTAACAGCGAAGCATCAAATGATTTTTCATGATTGATGGACAACAGGATACCTGCCACGCTGTTCACCGTATTCAACAAACGTTCCCGCTGTTTTAATTCACGCAAATCACGCAGATAAGCGGTCAAAGTAATTTCGTTATTATGCTTAACACGTACAAGCGTAACTTCGCAGGGTATTGGCTCGCCGTTAAGTTTTTGGTGCATCCATTCAAAACGGCAGTATCCGTCGGCAAGAGCCTTTCCAACAAATTCATCCATCTTCTCGCTTGTCAGGCTCCCGTCCGGCTGATACGCCGGCGAGAGCTGATCAAATTTATCGGAAAATTCCTGTTTGCCCGATAGTTCAAACAGATTGACTATACTCTCGTTACAGTCAAAATAATCAAAATTATTATTACGAATAATCGCGCCCAAAGGCATGGCATTAAACATGATCCGCATTCGTTCATCAGCGTCATTCCTCTCAGCGGAAATACGTAATAACAAGGTGATGAGTACTACCGCCAATAATGTCCCAAGGGCGATGAGACCTATCCTTATTATGATTGTCTGTAAAGTCTGTATACTGCTTTTCTGCGCAATAACATTACGTATCTTCGCCATTTCAATGCCGGTTGACAAAATGCCGATGACCTCATTTGTACCGGATTGAAAAATAGGGCAGTACATGGCCAGGTAATCCTTGTCCTGAATAACTGCCTTTCCTGTATATTCCGTTCCGGACTGAATAGGCGTGTACGCGGCGTTCTTCGATCCCAAAAGGGTATTCACCGCGCGGTTCCCTTTCGAATCAACAATGCTGGTGGCTATGCGGCGGTAGTCATCGTTTTCTTTCACAAAGATGCTCGCCGTAATGCCCAGATCATTCGACAGGTGATCGACAAGATGATTGTGATATGCGAGAGGAAAGCCCTTCTCATCGGTCAATTCACCGTTTATGAGACGCAATTCGCCGTATTCCGCTTTGAGCATCGACTGAAAATGAATCATGTCGCCTTTCAGTTTGTTTTCGCCCATGAATACGGCGATTTCGAGATTGAGGTCGTTTATGCCGGAGATATTTATGATCAAAAGCGCGATGAGTACCAGGAGTACAAAAACAGCGGCAATGCCCGTTACTATCAGGCGTTTGCTCAAACGAGCCCCTTCCTTCACAGTGAGACCGATATCGCCCATTGTTTTTCTCATCTCCTATTGCAAAAAAGCCTCTCTCACCGCCGCAAACTGATCTTTCACTTCAAGAAACACTTCTACGATTTTCGGATCAAAATGTTTACCCGCCCTTGCTGCGATTATATTGACTGCTTCTTCGTTTGTAAACGCTTCTTTATAGGGCCGCAAAGAAACAAGCGCGTCATATACGTCTGCAATCGCCATAATACGCCCCTGCAGCGGTATATCAAGTCCCGCAAGTCCATGCGGATAACCTGTGCCGTCCCAGCGCTCATGGTGGTATTCCGCAAACAATTTCGCGTTATGCAGAAACTCTTCCTCGCCTGTTTGTTTGATCATTCTGTCGATTATCCGCGCGCCTTCAATGGTGTGGAGTTTCATCTTCTCATACTCCTCATTGTCCAGCTTACCCGGCTTGTTCAAAACCATGTCAAAAATATGGATTTTGCCCACGTCATGCAATCGCGCCGATGAAACGACCATTTCAATGTCCCATTCCCGTATTTCATCGGCATACACTCCCCCTTCTTCCATCGCTTTCAACAGTATTCTGACGTACATCGCAGTACGGTCATTATGTCCCCCTGTATCTTTGTCGCGCTCTTCGACCACGTCCGCCAAAACTGTTACAATGCCGTTTTGTAGTCGTTTGATCTGCGCCGTCCGCTCGCGGATCAGCTCGTCAATTTCCAGATGTGTTTTTATGCGGTTCAGCAGCACGTGCGTGGAAAACGGTTTCGCAATAAAATCCACCACACCCAGTTCAAAACCGCTGGCTTCAATATTATCGTTGTTCGCATAGCCGGTAAGAAATATGACGGGAATATCCTTGTATACTGGGTTGGCTTTCAGGGAAATCAGCGCTTCAAACCCGCTCATCTCCGGCATTTCAATATCCAGCAGAATCAAGTCCGGGGTTATCTTTTCCAGAAGCGTGAACATCTTCGCGGCGGACGGCATCGTAAACACCTTATAACGGCTTTCCAGCGTTTTTTTTGCCGTTGAAAGGTTAGTATCACTGTCGTCCACCGCGAAAATAGTTTTCATCATTCTACCTTAACGCGGCGTATCTTTTTTAATCAACTTTGAAACGTGAGACTTCCCTCATCAAAGTTTCAATGCCTTCGCGGTTCTTGGTGCTTATCTCGTTGACCTGGTTTACAGCTATATTTATCTGGTCCGCCCCCTGGGCCATCTCGTTCATGCCGCCAGTTATCTCCTGCGTCGCCTTTTCAAGGTTCTGACTTTCCCTCATAACTTCCTGGCTGCCGTTAAGCATTTCCTCGGAGCTGCTCCTGACATTCTGGGTAATATCGTTCAAACTGCCGACGCCTTTCAGGATCTGCTTGCTTCCTTCGCCCTGCTCCTCCATAGCGTTTCGGATATTCTCTTCCTGATCCGCGACGGTCTTTACGCCTGTGTCAATCGCCTCGAATCTCTTAAGCACGCTATCGGCCGAGACGGTTATTTTTTTGATAGATTCCGCTATCTTTTTCAGCACCGTGCCGATCGTCTTGGACTGCTCGCCGGAACTTTCCGCCAGCTTGCGGATCTCGTCGGCGACTACGGCGAAGCCCTTGCCCGCTTCCCCGGCGTGCGCCGCCTCGATAGCCGCGTTCATCGAAAGCAGGTTGGTCTGGCTGGCTATGTTTTCCATTACCGAGTTGATCTCCAAAAGACCCTCGGACTCGCGCGCGATTTCCTGAATGTCCGTCGCCACTTCCTGCAATCCGCCGCGTCCAACTTCGGAGGCTTCTTTTAAGGTCTTGACATTGGCGGCGTTGTTGACCAGCGTGTTGGTTACCGAGCTGATGTTGGCTACCATCTCCTCAATAGCGGATGAAACCTGGGAAACATTGCGGCTCTGACTTTCTACATGGCCGTTAAGCTTATTGATGTTGTTGATTACCTGTTCCATGGTGGCGTTGGTCTCTGTAACGCTGGCGCTCTGGTTAATGACACGGCCCTTGATGCTTTGGATGTTGGCGGTAATTTGGTTGATAGCAGCGGCGGTCTCGGTCATGTTGCTTGCAAGGGCGCTTCCTATGCTCTGCAGGCTTGTCCCCTGGTCCTTGATAACAACTACGAGGTTTCTTATTTTTTCAAGCGTTTGGTTGAAGTACTTTGCCAGGTCCCCTACTTCGTCTTTGGACTTGATGTTAACTGTCTTCGTTAAGTCGCCTTCGCCTTCGGAAATGTCCTTTAGGGTGGCCGCAACCTTGACGATTGGCTTGGTAGTGCTGTTAAGGGCAAAGAATACAATTACCGCCGCTATTACAATGGCTATTATCGCGATAATGATCGTAAACCTGGTCATTGCATTTACTTCTTTTAAAATATACGTTTTTGTCGCCGCGACCATTATGCTCCATGACCTGCCGGAATTGCCCATAGGGAAAGACTGTATGACAATTTCTACGTCTGAGTTCAAAGCCGGCGCAAAACTTTCGCAAGTAAAGGTCTTGCCATCCTGAACAGCCTGATTGGCATCCTTAATATAATTACCGTAGACAACATCCACGTCGAGCAGCTGCTTCCCTACGCGCTCCGGCACATAACTCGCGATAATAAACCCGTTGCTGGAGTAAATTGATACCGCGGAAATTTCTTCCCTGGTTTTTATGGTATTCTCTATAGTCGGCTGTATCGCGTCTATAACGCAAAGGCAGCCCACGCCTCCCACTACTTCGTTGTTACGATGATTAATGATGGGAACCATTATCCTGAAATACCAGGTATCTTTCCCGTCTATGTTTCTTGGAGTGGGATGTTCATACCTGTCATTGCGCGCATTGGGGCCTGTCAAATAAGCCATGGCGTCCGCTACGTCGGTGGTAACCGTGAGATTTGCCTGCCCGTTTTCCATGCGATACGCGGAGGCATACTGCCCTGTGTCGGTGTTACCGGGACGGCCAGCGTAGCGTGCGTCCATTCCGTCAACCGCGTTTGGCTTCCAGACAGTGTAGACTTGAAATATGGTAGTTTCCGCCCTTGCAACGGATTGCATCATACTGTTGTACATGTCCCGTCTTCGGTCCACCGGATCGTCTTCAAAATCGCCAAAAATATTGGCCAGCGTGCGGGCAACCCGGTAAAGACCGTCCTCTCTGCCCTGCCAGTACGCGGCGCGCTGGCTGGCAAGGTTATCAAGAGACCGTGTGCTTAATTCTATGCTTGTGTTAGAAGCCTGCTGCAATAAAACTACAGCGACTACAACTAAAATGACTGCCACAATGGCGATCATTATGATACTCAGTTTAAATGTGATCTTCACGCTTAAATCCCCCTTGATTTATTGTCAATATATTCTACAAATTGACATTAAAATAGTTGTATATTTTTCATCATATCACTTATATATTCATGCCGTCAACAAATGTATTAAAAAATCGGCAAAACTAGTTAATCAAAGCCTCAAGCAGGGCGGCGGTTCCCTTCTTTTGCCCGCCGGGGCCCACACAGGAGGGGCAGCCTTCTTTGCAGGGACAGCGCTCCACCGCCAAATACGCGTGCTTAAAGAGTTCCCCGGCCTTTTTCGCCAGGTTCTCCGCAAGGCCAGTGCCGCCGGGGTACTTGTCGTAGATGTAAAGGGCGCTTAAGCCGAAATGCGGATCCCTGACGCGCTCTGCCACGCCAAGATCCCTTGGGTCGCATAGCAGGTAAATCGGGGCGATAAGTTTGATAAGAGAACCCGCGCCGCCCAAAACCATGCCTGCCGTAGCTTCGTCCATGCCCGCCAGCGCCCTGCCCCCCCGCGTATCTTCGCCGAAAAGCAAAACAAGGGCCCGGGTCTGCATCTCTTCTTCCGGAAGGCTAATGTCGCCGTAACCTATGTTCTCGTGAGTATGGAAACGTATTTTCTTGAATTTGGCGACCTGGGAGCGGACAAGAACATCGCCTAAAACGCCGGTACAGACATAAGAATTAACCACGGAGTACACAGAGGAACACGGAGTTTTGATATGAAAATCTTCTTTTCCGACTGCCCCGTAGTTAAAGAACTCATCCTCGGTTAAGACCTTGATATCGGTTTTAACAAGGCCGTCGGTAAAGTAGTTTACCTCCGCCTCCCTTACAAGGCACTTGCGGTTCTCAATGTCCAGTTTCTCCACCAGGTACTGGCGGCCTCGGTGGATGTATACGGCGTTTTCAAAAATAAGCTCCTTGGCGCTGGGCCTGTCCATCTCGCCTATAACCGCGTTGCGCCCGCCTGTAACGTCGATGATCACCACGTTGTCCGCCGTTGCGGAGCGCAGGCTGATGCCCTCGGCGGGAAAAGAGCGATCCGACCAATGCCAGCGTCCCCCACCGCTTACGTTTCCGGCGGTGTGACGGACAATGCCGTCTTCTTCCAGGTACTCAAGCACGGGAAGGGCGGCTTCGGCAGGAAAAGATTCCCCGCCTTTTTCCATGTCCTCGTCACGGAAGGGCAGCTCAAAGGCGGCGCAGCGGACATGGTCGGATAGTATGTAAGGATTGTTTGGATCCAGCCGGGCCTCTTCGGCGCTTTTCCTGAAAAACCAGTCCGGGTCGTTCATAATAAACTGATCCATCGGGGAGGATGATGCCACGAACACGGACACAGAGCAGCCCCCCCTGCGCCCCGCGCGGCCTGACTGCTGCCAAAAAGAATTGAAGGAGCCGGGGAACCCCCCCACTACCGAGGCGTCGAGGCCGCCTATGTCTATACCCAGCTCAAGGGCGTTTGTCGAAACCACCCCCTGTATACTGCCGTCCCTAAGGCCCCTTTCAATTTCACGCCTTTCGTTGGGTAAGAGCCCGCCCCTGTAGGCTTCTACACGGATGCGGGAATTGTCGGTGTAGATGTTGGAAAGGTCTTCGTTCACATAAGTCGCGGCTACTTCGGTTCTGACCCTGGAATGCGCGAAAAGAATCGTCTTTATCCCGCCCTTAAGAAAAGCCAGCATCCAGCGCCTGCTTTCGGTAACCACACTGCGGCGGATCCCCTGCACGGCGTCAACCAGCGGCGGGTTGTACAGGATTACCAGCTTTTCTCCCCTGGGAGCGCCGTTTTTGTCCGCCAAAACAACTTCCTCGCCTGTCAGGGTTTCGGCCAGTTCCTTCGGATTGCCAATGGTAGCAGAGCAGAGTATAAAGAGCGGCTTTGAGCCGTAAAAAGCCGCAACACGCTTTAATCTGCGAATCAGGTTGGCAACGTGGCTTCCAAGCACGCCGCGGTAAGCGTGGGCCTCGTCAATCACTATGAATTTTAAATTCGAGAAAAACTTTATCCATTTGGGGTGATTCGGAAGAATACCGGTGTGGAGCATATCGGGATTGGAGATGATGATCCTTCCGGTATCCCTTGCGGATACCCTCAGGCTGTCGGGCGTGTCCCCGTCGTAAGTCGCTATTTTGATGGGAATAGCGCCCTGACCGTTGCTTCCGGCCTGCGGATCCCCCTGCACAAGCTCATTCAGCTCCGATTGCTGATCCTGTGAGAGAGCCTTGGTCGGAAAGAGGTACAGGGCCCTGGCCTTTTCATCCCGAATCAGGGTATCCAGCACAGGGAGGTTATAGCAAAGGGTTTTTCCTGAGGCCGTGGGTGTAACCACCACCGTGTTCAGGCCCTTTTTTACATTTTCCCATACTTCAGCCTGGTGGGTATAGATTTGGGTAATCCCACGGTTCCGCAAAGAAACGGCAATCTGGCTGTCCAAATCGGCTGGGAAAGGCGCGAAAGAGCCTTCGGATGCGGGAATAAGCTTTTCTACTACAATGTTAGGGGCAAATTCAGGACTGGATAGAATTTTTCTTAATGCCTGCTCCACAGTTGGATTATATACTCTATCGACATAACAAGAAAAGCGAGCTATAATGGGTTATAATATAAATAAGAAAAGAAGTGTTTTCATCTATCCATTAATAAGGAGGCTGCTTGTGTTTGAAGTTCTGTCTATAGTACTCGGTGGCGGAAAGGGTTCCAGGCTGTTTCCTTTAACAAAGGAGCGGGCAAAGCCGGCAGTTCCTTTCGGCGGCAAATTTCGTCTGGTGGATATTCCTATATCCAACTGTATAAACGCGGATTTAAAGCAGATATATATCCTTACCCAGTTTAACTCCGCTTCGCTTCACTTTCACCTTTCGCAGGCCTACAATTTCGATACCTTTTCAAAGGGATTCGTTGAAATTTTGGCCGCGGAGCAGACCCATGAACATTCCGGCTGGTTTGAGGGAACTGCGGACGCGGTGCGAAAGAATATGATCCATTTCACCGCAGAGTCCCCCTCGTATTATCTAATTCTTTCAGGCGATCAACTTTACCGTATGGATTTACGCGAGCTGATTAAAAACCACAAGGACTCCGGAGCGAAAATAACAATAGCCTGTACTCCGGTTTCCCGCTCTGACGCCAGTCAACTGGGCATACTAAAAGCGGATAAAAACAACGTTATTACCGAATTCCTGGAAAAACCGGGCCCCACAAAGGATATTAACGATTATAAAATTCCGCCTGAACTCAAAAAAGACAAAAACAAGGGGGATGAGTATCTGGCGTCAATGGGTATCTACATCTTTAACTCGGAAACCATGCTATCCAGCCTGGATAATGAGTTAACCGATTTCGGCAAGGAGATTATCCCCCAGGCTATAAGCAAGCTTAAAGTGAATGCGTACCTTTTTGACGGCTACTGGGAAGATATCGGGACAATAAAGAGTTTTTACGAAGCAAACCTGGAGCTAACCACTTTAAAACCCCGTTTCGATTTTTACGACGAGGATCACCCGATTTATACCCACGCCAGATGCCTCCCCCCGTCAAAGATGAATTTCAGCAACATGAATCAGTCAATTGCCGCGGAAGGCTGCATTATTACCAATGCGTCCATCTCGGATTCCATTGTCGGAGTCAGAACCATCATTGAATCCGGTTCCAGCCTGAATGGGGTTGTCTGCATGGGGGCCGACTATTACGAATTGGACACCAAAAAAATTAAAAACGCCGAAGATCGGATTCCAAACCTGGGTATCGGAAGGGGAGCCCTGGTGAAAAGGGCAATTATCGACAAAAACGCCCGCATCGGCGAAGGGTGCCGTATCGGGGTTGATGATATTAACCGCCCCGACGGCGATTACAAGAACTACTACATCAAGGATGGGATAATTATAATACCCAAGGGGACGGTCCTCTATCCGGGCACGGTGATCTAAGTTAGATTAAGTTAGATATGGAGGCTTTTTGATGGAATCGTTTCTGTTAGTACTGGTGGAAAACTATTTTTCCGTATTAAAAAAATATATGGGTTTCACGGGCCGGGCAAGTCGAAAAGAGTTTTGGATGTTCGTGCTTGTAAATATGGTTATAAGCATTATTTTCTCTATACTGACAAGAATTCCGTTCATAAGGGTTATTTTTTGGATCGTTTTTATACTTTTCAGCCTTGCTATTCTGATTCCCAGCGTGGCGCTGGGAATCAGACGCCTGCATGATATAAATATGAGCGGCTGGTTCCTGCTTTTATGCCTCATACCGTTTATAAACCTAATTGCTGTTTTTTTATTATGTGTCATTGAAGGAAACCAATACGATAATCAATACGGATCTACCCCATAGGAAACGACGCAGCACAATTTAGCGGAAAAAGGTGATCCGAAATTTCTTTCCGGATCACCTCGATTTTTTCAAACGCCTTAGGTTAACTGTTTATAAATACTGGCCTGTAAACCAATAAATACAAGAACCTCAAAAAGCGTTATTAATAAGACCAAAAAACCGGTAAAACCGCCGATCTCGGCCGCATAGCCAACAACTATCAGGATTAATTGGACAATTGTAAAAACCAAACAAGGTATTAAATAAATGGCAAATATTCTCCATTTGTAACCATAGGTAAGGTTATTGCTAAGGCTGATTGCTTCAATTGGATTTTTCCCCTTGTCAATGGCCAGCATGAGGGCAAGGCACCAGGCGAGACCAATTATTATGCCCGGAATGAAAAAAAAGATAATTCCAATACTTATGCCAAGCCCGATTAAGCCCGATGTAAGAAAAAAATCTCCCATGTATTTCCGGTATCTGGGATTAAAAATCTCCGTCATTGAAATGGCTTCGCCCCTGCTGGCCTTTGCGATAATACCCACATACAAACCAATTGTCGTTCCCACATTGAGATATGGAATCCACACCGTCAAAACCCACAATAAAACGTTCACCAAAATCGGGACAATATTTTTTACCCCGATAGCAACGCCCTCTTTAATTGTAAAATCAATAGCCAATTTCTTCACTAAACCTGCGTCAGACATAACTTAGAACCTCCTTATATTTATTGTTTCAGTATCAATGCAAGATAAAAATTTGTCAAATAAAATTATTATCCCCAACCAGGATGTAAACTTGACCCACAGATTCGTAAAAATCCGGCAAAGGGATGGCAGCGGTACGGCAAAAAAGCTGGAAGAACCTATCGCAACAGCCCCGTCCGGCTTTTTTTCTGCAACAGGGCATATGTTGTTGCTTTATGCCGTTATAGGCCAGCCGGAGTGGGCGCTGCGGGCAGGCGGGAACATTTTTGGAATGTTTTCCCTTCACGCTCATGCTTGCTATATGGTATGCTTTATTACTCTATTTTGTTGTATTATAAGGAGTTAGTCAATACCTGTTACTCCCTTTTGTTCTTTACATATCCCAATTATTCTC
>Ga0268262_10001044_pt1 | contig 35293 bp, 37 predicted proteins | sample TergutNc150P3_FD_190354 | JGI IMG/M metagenome (GOLD analysis project Ga0268262, IMG submission 190354) | Nasutitermes corniger P3 segment gut microbial community from laboratory colony in Florida, USA - Nc150 P3 (SPAdes) (version 2) | ecosystem: Host-associated > Arthropoda: Insects >...
ATTGAAACAAGACATTGCTGGGCTAAGAGAACTGATTATAGCACAAGCCTCAAAGTAGCTATTTTATGGGATTTATAGTGAATTTAGAATTGGCTTTTTACCCTGCGAAAGATTGTATATAATTCCCTTTTAATTCATCTTCGGTTGGCAAATAAGGCATATATTTACTCGCAAAGAGTCGCTTGTTTTCTTTCAAAACAGAGTACCTTGCAATAAAACGCAAAACCCTTGCCCATTTCGAGCAAAAATTTTTGCATTTGGTTTATAATCGCCTGCTCTAATACGTTCTCCGTGTATCCGCTGTTGTCTGGTAACCCTAAAAATTCTAGCACAGCAGGATTTTTAATAAATCCAAATTTATCTTGCTGAAATTCTTTTGTTTTCTCTTTCATTTCCTTTACAACAGATTCTTTTATGTGTGAAGACAAAAGCCGATGATAATACAGCGTGGAAATATTCCTGTCTAATGTTCTTACCGACCAGTGATTTTCTGCGGCTTCTTTAAGGTAGTATTTCCTAGCGTCTTTGTTTTCAACTCTCATTATCAATCTGATGTGCGACCAACTCAATTTGGCACACAGTGTGTGCCAAATTTTAGTTTCCTGAAAAGTTAAGTAAAATTGTCTGAAATCTCTCAGGTTACGTTCACCAAATCCTTTTCCAAATTCTTTGGTAAGTTCAAAGGATAGAGTTCTTAAAATTTCCTCGCCATAAGTTGCCCGTTTTTTGCCATTCTGTTCCTCTTCAACTATTCGCTTGCCCATTAGCCAATATGCCTCTACCATAGCAGAATTTACCGCTGTATAAGCCTTTTGCCTCGCAGCAAATATAATCTCCTTTATTTGTTCAATAAAGCTGATATTCTGCTGATTATCTTTTAGTTTAACTTTTCTCATTTTCGTCTGCCAAATACTCCGTTGGTGCTGTTGCTACATAAGCCATAAAAAGTCCTCGTTTATGATAATGTAGAAAAATATTAGCGGTGTAGATATTTGGCTACTATATATAAATTTGAAGTTAAGAGATTCCGAGCATTTTTTCGAGTAGTATCTCTTCTAATTTATTTTTTCTTTGCGGAAATGTATTTTCAAGATTTTTAATAAAATCCAAATAAATATCATTTTTTATCTTTTTATACTCTGGTTTCTCAAAGAATTTTATCAAATCACCACGGCTTATATATCTAAATCCCTTTTCTTCAATGCTTTTTTGTGGAGACTTTTCAGTTCCTGTTCTCAAGTAGATACAAATAGGTTCTATTTTATTCATATTACACAAATTTTCTGCCTTTTTTTTATAACTTTCCAATGGATTATTATCACCTGAAAAAGTTTTGTCTTCAATTATTATCAAATATTTATCATTTACGTAAGCACAAATATCAATTTTTTTCCATTGAAAACAGACATCTACAGATTCTATTTCTAAATCTTTCTTTATTAGGTATTTTACAAAATCTTGAGCACAAGCATTTAATGATTTATCATATTGCTTATTATTGGGGTTAGCCCATTTTAACAGCCAAGCAAGAAACCCGTCTTGCGATAGTTCTTTTGTAGCTATCGCAAAAAGGTTGGGTTTTGTTTTTTCGTTCATAACTTACTTCCATTTTTGGTTACGCTTCAGTTCTTTACGCAACGCACGGCACGACGATCCGTGTCACGCGACAAGGATCTCTGAAGATTAGCATATCCAGAAGAATCATACCAGAAAGAATAAGGCTCGCTCGCACTCCACCAACCCTGACTAAGTTGCTCGTCAATAAAGCCACAATAATTTTGGTTGCAGTAGTCGCTCCTTAAATCATCTCTTAATTTCTCAAATTCACCATCCTTAGGTAAATGCCAACCAGAAGGACAAACCTGTGTCGCTGCATTCCAAGTGTACACTCTGCCATACTCGGCACAGTCTGCAAAGGGACAAAAACTGGCGTCATCCTTCGTATCGAAAAGCAAATTTTCAATCATCCATGTTTTTCCCTTTATTTTAACTGTTTTATATTTTTGTCCGCCAAATTCGAGAGTACCGTATTCAACGCCATCATCGAAAGCACAGGAAAATGTGAAGACCAATATAAACATCGTAATCAGCATCACCAATTTGCTACTTCCTATGCGAAATTTCCTAGAAAATCTTTTTAAAGTCCAAAACATAGTTTCCTCTTGCTATACAATTTTAATTACGTAAACTCTCAATTATGGTTTGCACGATTTAGCTACGTAACCATTGAGAGGCCCTGGATCCTTATTCGTCCTGCAATTTTTAAAATCACTTGGGCACTTATCTACAATAACTGTGGTAGACATTGAACAGTGAAAACCTATATGATCTTCCTTCTGATCTTTCGAAGGTAACTCGTATTTAGTACAAGTCTGCATAGCACTATCAAAACAAATATAGGAAAGATTATTATCGTCCTCCATCGCACAAGAAATGATTAATATCATAGCAAGCAAAATGCCTGCCGTATAAGTGATTTTTGAGAGAAATTTAATTCTGTTCATAGAAAACTCCTATTATTGATTTTTACAATAATAAAGATACATTATTTTATGCCTTTTGTCAAGGATAAATGCAAACTTCTGTCATTATTTTTTTCAAAAAGACGGCTTAAATGTTGAAAACGGCAGGTTTGAAGTAGCGAATTTCGCCAAAAAACAGGGTTTTCCTGTTGAAAAATGGGTAACCGAGCAAATTTCCTCTCAAATAAGTATAACCGACACTTGGTAAAGCATTTGTATATAGTCGTTTTTATTTATTCGGGTAAAAAGACCTTAAAAAGCGGAAATTGAGCCTTTTGCTCAAAAAGGTACGCAAAGGCGATGTGATAGAATGTCAAGTTTGGACTATCAAGGAAAACTATAAATTGGGTATTGACATTCCAAGCAAAGTATTGGCGGTTGTGTTTGGGCTTGTTGCAGAGTTTGAAAGGAGTTTAATTTCCGCAAGGACAAAGGAGGCTTTGACTAGAATCAAAGCTGAGGGGAAAAAAACTTGGGAGGCCAAAAGGAACGCAGAAGTCTATGCAAAAATTGGATATGTCAAAAGAGAAATTGCTAGGTATGCTTGGTAGCGGGACTTGTAAAAAAGAGGTTGCAAAAATGCTTGGAGTTAGTGTTGCTAGTTTGTATAGATATTTGAGGTGATTTTTCTGCCACATTAATCAGAGCACGATGGGGTAGTAGAGGAGGCTTTCTCTCCTTTTTGAAATTTTCTAGATTCATTCCTTATGGCAAATAATTTCCCAAAATCTTTGGAAAAAGACCTAGTTGCAGAAGCTGTCTTTGAAATTAGATTTAAATCTAGTTTCCCAGAAGAAGCTCTTGCTGGGCTTTTGTATAACCACTATAAAGATAGTGTTTCCAATGGTTTGGAAAAATTGCCACATCTACAAGTGCCTGAATTGATTAGGAAACAAGACCCTAATTTGCAATTTATGCCCCTTTATCGTATTTCTATGGGTAACCTTATAATTCAAATCGGGAGCAATAATGTTTCTTTAATTAATTCTGGTTCCGGAAGTTATCTAGGTTGGAATAAATTCTTTGAGAAAATTAAAAGTTTTGTTTCTGTAACTATTAAGATAACAGCAGTAAGTGAATTTACTCGTTGTAGTTTACGTTATATTGATTTTCTTGAACAAGATGTAGCTGATGTATGCAACATATCATTAAACAATAGCATAAAATACGATAGAAAACAAATCTGCAACACAGAAATATATAGAAATGGTGATTTTCATATAAAAACTACTATGGCTACTGAAGTTATACTAGAAAACAGCATTGATGGAAAAAAATTAAAAGGTTCTATAATAGACACGGATGTATCATTGGAAATGAATTTACCTGAAACAGAACTTCCTGCTAATATTAATAAGATGCACGATATTGCAAAAGAAGTATTTTTTTCGTTATTAAAACCTGAATTTACAACAGAGTTAGGACCAAAATATGAATAAGTTATATCTAGACACAAGCAAACCTCTATGTACTGTTATTGGAATTGCCACTATATCTTCGTTTACATCTCTTATGCAAGTTGTAAACCCTAAAGTAGATTATGATAACGAGATTAAATTGATCTATGAACAAGTACAAGAACAATATCCTACATATTCACTAAGTATTGTTAATTCGCAACAAGATATAATTTATTTTGAGAAACTAATTTCTTTTGCAGAGAAATTCATTAAGTCGCAGATAAGTTTAGACACAGAATCTCAAAAAATACTTAATGATAATTTCTGGGATTTAGTATAGATATATGATAGAAAAGTTAAAAGAAAATATAAAAGATTATCTGCCTAAATTTTTATCAAGTTCTTCTAACGAAGAATTATTTTCTTGTTTAAAAGAGTTTCCTAGCAATATCGACAGTCGTTTTTATAGCGATTTTGTTTTTAAAACTAAGAATACAGGAATTCAAGGTGATGGAATGGAAGATTTTTTATTTTTTGATTGGCAACACAATCAAACGAAAAAAAGCATCGCTATGATTTTATCCAATAGCTGTGATATTTCATTTGATAATAATAGATATGATACTCCTTTTATTTTGTACTGCCCAATAATTAGTTTGGCAAAATACATTGAAATGTTGAAAACTAAAGGCAAAAAAACCTCTGAGATAGAATATTCCATAAAAAAGCAAGAAATTACATCTATGTTTTATTTACCAAAAGGACAAGGATTAAGCGAAGATAAAATTGCTATGCTTGATAGAATTCAATCTTGCCCAAATAATGAGGAGACTCGTTTAAATGCAAAAAAAATATTTACTCTCAGTAACTATGGATTTTATTTGTTTCTGTTGAAATTATCTATTCATTTTACTAGGATAAGAGACGGAATTGATAGAAAATAAACTAACATTCCAGCCGTTAGCAACGGCTATTTAAGGCTTCCACCCAATATGCAACTCACGATTCTTCAACTCATGTCCAGCCCCCAACAAAGCATTCTCAAAAAAAGCATCTAAATAATCCCTTGTTTTGTGCACTCCATCTTTTAAGTTTTGATAGTTTGCTCTAACCAAAGCATTTCTGAAATACCAAGAATTGCTTTCAAATGGTTCGTTTGTTATTACAAAACCTAAGGTTCGTAAATATTTTATGGCAAAAACCGCAAGGGTTCTGGTGTTGCCTTCGCCAAAAGGATGGATTTGCCAAAAGTTTGCTATGAATTTGGAAAAATGCTGAATTATTTTTTTTGAATTTATTTTTGCATAGTTGAAATTTTTTTCCTGCTCAATGTCATAAGCTAGGGTTTCTTTAAGCTGCTCGTAATTGCCGTATATAACAGAGGCTCCGTTTAAAACCCATTCTTTTTTTGAAATATTGTAAGTCCTGTATTTTCCGGCAAAATTGTATATATCTTTAAATAAATTTTTGTGAATAGAGAGAAATTGAATAGGGGATAAACTGAAAGAATCATTGGAAAGCAATTTTGTTATTCTCAAAGATACCAAATCTGCCTCTCTTTGCCTTTCTTCTTTTTTTGTTTTTATGGGTTTGCTTTCGTAATAATTTTGAATTTTTCTCTGGGTTTCTCTTAGTGAAATTTCTCCCTTTATATTTGAATTAGCTACTTCCAGCAAATACTGCGAAGGTACCAAGCCATCAACAGCTTGCAAACCTATGGCTGTTTTCCAATTATAACTCCGTTTTTTGTATTCTTCGGGCTCTTTTTGCTTGGAGTAAGGCATATACGGGTAAAATAGAATTTTCTAGATTTGGCTTATGAAATTACTCCACTCCATGACCTTCCGAATAATTCTGCTTTCCGTAACGGGTGTTTTATTGACCGTTATTGCCCTCATTGTTTCTGTGATTCTTTCGCAAAGCAAAACAGAGGAAATAGTTTTGCACAACAGAACCCAGATAGATAAGCAAAACATAGAGAATATGAAACCAATCGCATGGGGCATTTACAACTCCGTGCAGATATACGACAAAGTATTGCTGTCAAAGCTCAACGATGGTTTGTCCAATATGCACGATAGATTCCATTCAAGCGACTATTTCAAACGTCTCGGCTCTGAGATGAATTACGACCCAAAAAAGCCTTCTCCAATAGTGGATGATGTTTCAAGGCTTAACGATGTTCATGCAACCATATTCCGCAAGCAGGCAGATGGCTCCATGGTTCGCGTTTCTACCAGCATCGTAAGGGATGGCAAGAGATTTGTGAATACTAAAATTTCTCCAAAAAATGAGGATGGTAGCCCGAATGCGGTTCTGCAAGCCGTGCTGGGCGGCAAGAAATATGTTGGCCGTGCCAATGTGGGCGGCGAGTGGGTAAATGCCATATACGAGCCGATCATTGAAAAAGGCGAAGTTGTGGGAATGCTCTTTGTCGGTTCTTTGGCAGAAGACACAAAAAGACTTATAGAGTCAATAAGAAAGCTGAAATACGGAGAAAGAGGAAGCGTTTTCGCTGTTGGCGGCAAAGGTACACAGAGAGGGATTTTGACAATGTCAATAGATGGAAAGACGGATTACCAAAATGTTTGGGATTTGAAGAACTCCAAAGGGGATTACTATTGGCGCAAAATAATAGAAACCGGTAGTGAACTGCCGGAAAATTCAACCGAATATTTAGATGTCTATTATAAAGACAATAACGGCGAGGAATACGAGCTTGCCGTTGTTGAAATGTATTATGCTCCTTGGAACTGGGTCATAGGCGTTTCCATTCCCAAGGAAGAAATAGAAAAAGCGAGTGAGGATATGCAAAATTCGCTCAATGGGGCTATGGCACTCCTGAAAAAGGAGGTTTATATAACAGGGATGATAATGCTTGTTTTTGTACTTATTGTTTCTTTTGTTTTTTCCAAAAGCTTAACGAAAACTATTAGCCGTGCAATAGTTCTGTTTGACAAGATAGCCAAAGGCAATATGACATATAGGCTTGAAATAACTAAAGACGATATAGGCGAAATGGCGCATCATTTCAATAAACTGATGGATAACCTGCATGGGTTCATAAAGAAAGTGGTGAGCAATGTGGCAACCCTAAACGAGGCATCTGACAAGCTTTTTGCTGTTAGCAATCAGGTAGCTAGTGCTGCCGAAGAGAGCGCATCTCAGAGCACGAGCGTAGTTAGCGTAACCGAGCAAGTATCAACAAATATAAACGCGATGGCTAGCGGCGCAGAAGAAGCTTCGTTAAGTGCCGATGAGGTGGCAAACGCGGTTCGCCAGGTATCAACAAATATAAGCTCTATGGCAAGCGGCGCGGAAAAAGCATCTGCAAATGTAAGCGATGTGGCAAACGCGGTTGGGCAAGTTGCACAAAACATAAACGCAATGGCAAATGCAGCTGAGAAAGCCTCTACAAATTCCAACGAGGTGGCAGATGCGGCTAAACAAATGTCCAATAACATGAACACCATAGCTACATCCGTTGAAGGAATGAAAACAAGCATTGACCAGATAGCGAGCAATGCAGACGAAACTCACAAAATTGCAGATGATGCTACTATCAGGTCCCGTGAAGCTACCGAAGCCATGCAAAAGCTGGGCCTTGCTGCCAAGGAGATAGGCAATGTTACCAATGTAATTAAAAATATAGCGGATAAAACAAATTTATTGGCTCTCAATGCCACCATTGAAGCAGCGTCTGCTGGCGAGGCAGGCAAAGGTTTTGCCGTTGTCGCTAGCGAAATTAAGGAGCTTGCTAACCGGAGTGCAAACAGTGCAGACGACATAGCTCACCGAGTAGAAGGCATCCAAATGAGTACAGACGAAGTTGTAACCGCTATAAATAATGTTTCGGTCATTATAGCAAAAGTAAACGAGAGCGTGCAGTCCATATCCGATTATGTTGTTCAGCAAGCTAAGGCGAGCAATGAGATAGCGAGCAATGTGGCGCAGGCAAACACAGGAGCTAAGTACGTGGCCGAATCTATGGGCGAGGTGGCCAAAGGCAACGAGGATATAGCAAACAACGCATCGCAAGCGAATGCTGGCATAGAGCGCGTATCCAAATCCATAAACGAGGTAGCCAAAGGCAGCAAGGACATTGCCCAAGTTGCATCGCAGGCGAATTCTGGAGTGGAACGTGTGTCCAAATCCATAAACAGCGTTGCCAAAGGCAGCAAAGACATTGCCCACAATGCTGGCGAGGCAGCCAAGGGTGCTAATGTGGTTAGCCAGAGCATGGTGAGCATAGCCAAAGGCGCAAAAGATGGTGCTCATGGCGCAAAGCAAATAAACCAAAGCGCAGACGAACTTGCAAAGATAGCAGGCGATTTGAAAAATGTTTTGAGCCAGTTCAGCGTGTAGCTTTGTGTTTTCTAGATTACTAAGCCCGTTATGGAAATTGCTCCACAATACAGATTTGATACCTTTGCAGCCGGAGAGTCTTCAAGGCTGGCTTTCGCTGCTTGCAATGCGGTGGCCGAGAGCGGCGAGTCTCAGGGAAATCCTTTGGTTTTGATAGGCGGAACCGGGCTTGGAAAAACCCATCTGTTGCATTCAACGGCAAATGCCTTGCATTCAAAAAAAGGTGGTTTAAAAATAATTTGCGCAACCGCTTTGGAATTTTATGAGGAATATGCAAAAAATGCGCAGCAAATAAAGGAAAACCCTTCGCTTATGGAAGATATGGCTGCAAGGTTTCGCAGTGCAGACGTGCTGATATTGGATGATTTGCAAAATATTGAGAGAAAATTTGAGTCGCAGCACGAGTTGCTCCAGATTTTCAATATTTTACTGCTTACCGGCAAACCTATAATAGTGGCATCCCAAGTTCCCATATCCAGCATAGAGAGCTTGGACGAATCGCTAAGGTCGCGCTTGACTGGTGGCTTGTCCATTCAAATTTCCGTGCCAACTCTTGCAGACAGGCTGGCAATTTTGCAAAAGAAATTTGATATGATTGGGCTAAAGGTGAGCGAAGGGGTTTTGCAATTTTTGGCAGAGAAAACAAGCGGCTCCACAGTGCACGATTTGGAAGGGATAAGAAATACCATAGGTTTTAAGGTTAAGCAAATAAATAAAAACGCAGATTTGGAAATGGCTTCCGAAGTTTTGGAAGAGCATTTTTCAAATACGCACAGAACTCTTTCTATGGAAGCAATAGTAAAAGCCGTATCTGCCTATTATGGTATTTCGGTTGAGATTTTAAAACAAAAAGGGCGCGGTAGCAAGGAATCTGTTTTAACCCGTCAAGTTGCAATGTATTTTATGCGAGGCGAATTGAATAAAAGTTTTGAGCATATAGGAAAGTATTTTAACCGCGACCATTCCACCGCTCTTTATGCTTGCAAAATGGTGGAAAAGAAAATGAAAAATGAAATGCCTTTTAATTTGGAAATGAAGAGAATAAAGAAAAATTTATATGAATAGCGATTTTGCAGCAAACAAGCAAGTGAGCTTTTTGCGAAACGGAGTTAGCATAGCAACCGATTTGGTACCGGATGCTTTTTCTGTATATGCAGGTTTGTGGCTGCCAATAGGCTCTGCATCCGAAAATTCAAAGAATAACGGACTTAGCCATTTTTATGAACATTTGGTTTTTAAGGGAACAAAAAACTGCTCGGCATTTCAAATTGCAAAAGAGATAGAAGATTTAGGTGGAAATTTAAACGCTTATACTTCAAGAGATGCAACTTGTTTTTACATTCACATTGCAAAGGAGCATTTGCAAACGGCAATGCGTGTTTTGGCAGAATTAATTATGGAACCAAAATTAACTTCCAGCGATTTTGCAAAAGAGAGAAATGTTATTATAAAAGAGATTATAGCTGTGGAAGACAACCCCGAAGAACTCGCCGATGATTTTTTCCACAAAGCGCATTTTAAGGGTTGCAGCCTTGCGCTTCCAATAGCGGGCTCTTTGAAATCCGTTAAAAATTTGTGCCTTGAGGAAATTCGCAAGAGACAAAAATTCATTCTGGATGAGTTGCCTATTTTAGTGAGTGTGGCTGGAGCTGTTGAGCATAATGAATTGGTGAAAATCTGCAAAAAATTCTTTGGCAAAAAAAGGAGTGCAGGCAATCAGCCAAGCATTGCATATTCTGCAAATTCTGGAGTGGAAGTGCGCCAAAAAGAAGTTCAGCAGGCAACGGTTTTGTGGGGAACCTCTTGCGAGGGTTTGGAGGCAAAGGAACTCAGGGCATTGCAGATATTCAGTCATATTTTTGGCGATGGATTTTCCAGTAGGCTGTTTCAAAACATCAGGGAAAAGCATGGGCTTGCCTATTCCATAAATTCCTCTTTTGGAAATTTTATTCAAAAAACAGCGAGCAAAAAAAGCTTGGCATCTTTTCAAATTTTCTTTGCCACCGAGCAGCAAAATATGGAAAGGGTTGCAGATTTTATTCGCAAGGAGATGAAAACTTTTTTGAGGAATGGTTTTTCAAAGAATGAATTGGAAAAAGCAAAGCAGGGGATAATAGGCTCATATAAACTTTCCAGAGATTCTCTTAGCAGCCGCCAAAACCGCCTTGCTCGCCAAGTGCTCAGGTATGGGCACCCTATAGACCAGGGCAAAACGGAAGCTCAAATAAACAATATGGAAGCTGATTACATTGAATCTTTTATAAAAAAATTCGCAGCCAACTCCAAATGGACTTTGGCTGCGATTGTGCCTAAAAAAACTTGTAGTGTTATTTCTTCTTCAATAATGGCGCAAACTTAGCCTTGGCCGCGAGTTTGCTGGGTGAATTAGTATTTTCACCATCGCCATCATCGCCGCCCACGAGTTCTTCTGGCAGAAGTTTTTTTATGCACTCTTCAAATTTGCTGTAATCATATAGAATATCGTCGTAATAATCTTCCCAATAAGGATCGTCTTTGTGTTCCTTCCAAGCCTTTTCGCAAGCACTTTTTCTTTGGGATTCGGAAGGCTCGGTCCATTTCCTTTTGCAGGATTTGCCCTTGTAGCTTACTTCCATGCCTCGTTCGGAGTCTGTCATGATTAGTTTCACTGTTATTTTATCTAAATCTTTGGAGATTTCATACGTCAAACAGTTTGTAACTTTATTTTTCCAACCATTTTTATTTGGTTTTTCCGTTATATCATCCGTTGGGCAATAATCATGGGTAATTTTAACAGTTGTTGCTGTAAAAACCGCTTTTACAAGGTCATAATCTTCTTTGCACTCGTACCCATCGCCATCATAATAGGTACGCAATTCGCAAGAAGCGGCTTTGTTCCTAGTCCTTGTCCAAGTGCCAATAAGCTCATTTGATGTGCCTTTGAAATTAAGCGTATCTCTTGAATATTCATATCCTATAGTTAGAATATTGTTGGCTATTGAATAATTTACGGTATTGTCCCATGTACGGTTTTCAATTTCCAATATTCCGCCTTCCCGGCATCTATCATCCGTATACTCTTCTATATACGTAAATTTATCATCGGTTATGCTTTTCAATTTATAAGTCTCGGTAATTGCCGTGCCGCCACCGGAGCCTCCTCCGCCTGGATTATCGTCTTCGTTTCCGCCTCCGCAAGATAGGGTTAGGGTTGCGGCAAGGGTTGCCGCCGCTAGGGTGATTTTGAGTTTGTACATAGAAAACCTCTTAATTGGTGTTTAAGAGGTTAATATAGCAAATGTTGATTAAGTCGTAAAAGGATTTAGAGTATGGACTAAAAAATTGAAATGGTGAAAATTCCCCTCTTCTAGAGGGGTGGCAAGCCAAATTCATAAAAAGATATTTGCTGGCTTGACGGGGCGTGGCCGCCAGCGGCGGCAGAGTTTATATTCGCATAAAGCAAAGAAAATCGCACATTCGCAGACAAAATTACTCCGCCTTCGGCGGCACACCCCGTCAGCTACGCTGACACCCCGCTAGAAGCGGGGAACTTGCTAATTTGGTTTCTTTTTTACAAAATACTTAATCAGTGCTTACTATAGCAATATTTACTTTTTCTTGTTGAAGAACTTAGAGTATTTATTTGCTTTTACTGTTTTTGCTTTAAAAGCTTTAGCTGCTGGCTTGGCTTTGATGGCAGAGATAGCTGGTTTTGCAGCCTTTAATGCTGGCTTGGCTTTGGCAGAGATTTTTCCAACTCCCTCTTCGGGGCACCAGTAGGTCCATTTCTCGTCCCCGTAGCACCAGCAGTCGTCATCACAGTCGCAGAAGTCGAAAACTTCATCTTCATCTGGGCAGTAGTCGTAGCCGCCACCTTCTTCGCACTCTTCGGGATAAATGTCGCAATATTCCTCTTCACCGCCTTCACCAAAAAATTCTTTTGGCATAACATCTTCGAAGTATAAACAATTATAGAAAGGCTGAGTTATTTCATTATAAATCATTTCATCAAGAGTTGCATAATCCTCATTCAACGCATCTCGGCAAAAGGTTTGTTTTTGGGCTTTGGTAGGTACTTGGCGTTCGCAAGATTTGCCCTTGTAGGTAACTTTGCTACCACGATCGATATGCTCAATCGCATTCACTGTTAGCGTTATCTTGTCTGCAGAACCATTGGAATATTCAAATGTATTGCAGTTAACGATGTTGATTTTCCAATTGGTTACAACAGTTCGCCCATTTTCAAGTATATCTGTAGGGCAGAGATCTCGGGTAATTGCAACGGTTGAGTCTGTTAAAACAACTTTTGTAATATCATGGTCAGGTTTGCACTTATAATAATAATCTCCGTAGTAATAATTATATTCCAGACCACAAGAAGCGGCTTTGTTCCTAGTCCTTGTCCAAGTGCCTATGAGAGTATCTGATGTGCCTTTGAACATAAGCGAATCGCCATCCTCAAAAGTAGATTCTAGTCCCCAAATCATAGTTTTATTGTTTATTGAATAATAGCGCCGACGTTCCATAGGTTCGGTTACATATCTTCCTTCCTCGCAGTATTCATCGGAGTCCGGTATCGAATACTCGAAATAGGCATCCTCATCAGAGTCTATACCGCGGTCAATCAAAGCATAGGTTGTGCCTGTGGGTGTGCCGCCGGTGCTGCTGCCGCTGCCGCTGGAGCCTCCGCTGCTTAATTCGTTTCCAGAGCTACTGCTGAGATCTTCGTCTTCGGGTTCTTCTCCTGTGCAAGAGAGGGTTAAAACTGCAGCAATGCTTGTTGCCGCTAGGATTGCTTTGAACTTGTTCATAAAACTCCTTTTGGTTGTATTTAGTACGCAAATATAGAAAAAAAAGAGTATTTTGTCAAGTTCCACTCTATTGTATTTTAGAAATTTCCTCTCTAACCTTGTTTTTTAGCACTTCGCAGCTCAGTTTTTCAATTTCTTCTGAGGATATAATCTTATGTGGGATAATTTTGATTTCGCCCGGGTAAAGGGCAATGCCTTTTTTAGGCAGGACTTTATGGGTATTTATCAGCGTAATTGGGAACACAGGGGCTTGAATTTGCTTTATTATGCGAAAAATGCCGTTTTTGAAGGGCAAAAGTTCTCCGTTTTCTGAGCGTGTTCCCTCTGGGAAAACCATTATGGGGAAATTTCTCGAAAGCCGGTCTTTAATTTGGTTTGGAAGTTCCGCATTTGCCTGCGGATTTCCGCGCACAACGGGAATGCTGTGGGTATGGGTTAAAAGCTGACCGAAATAGGGGATTTTAAACAGGCTTTTTTTTGCAAGAAATGCACAGGGAAAAGTTTTATACAATATAACTGGAACATCTATGAAACTCTGGTGATTGCTCAGTATAAAGCACATATTGCCTTGTTCGGGCAAAGTTCCCTCCATCTTTATTTTTATGCCAAAAAGAAAAAACACAACTGCAAAATATGGCTTGGTTATAAGCACAAACTTATTCCATTTTCCTGTGAGGGCGCAATATAAAAACCAGGGCGGGATAACTGTCACCAAACCTATGGCTACAGTTAGGTAAAAAAGAAAACCTAAAATATTTGCTCTGATTGCTTTCATAGATACATTATTGGGGAATCTGAATCTTGTGGCGAATCTAAAAGGGGTTTGAAAATGGCGTATTTGCTCTTTTTGCTGCTCGGCAGCCATTTGTCCAGAATATCATTTAATTTTGACAGTTCTATTGGCTTGGTCAGCAAATCATTCATTCCGTTTTGCAAGAACATATTGCGCATACCGGGCATTACGTTGGCGGTTAGAGCTATTATTGGCAAATTTGAAAAATATTCGCCTGGCATATTTCTAATCACTTGCGTTGTTTCAATTCCATCCAGCTCTGGCATCATGTGATCCATAAAAACAATATCGTATTTTGTATGTTTAATTTTTTCAATGGCAGCTCTGCCATTTGTGCAGGTATCTATTTGCATCATATAAGATTCCATCAAGCTTTCTGCAACTATCAGATTGATGGATATATCATCGACTATCAACACTCTTACATCGCTGGTCACAAAAGTTCGGCTTTCATTAAAATTTTCTTCTACATTTGAATTTACATAATCATTTGTTTCATTCAACACATTCGCAATGGAAATTGCGTGAATAGGCAAAATTATAGACTTAATGTATTTTTCAGTTATATCGCCAAATTTTTTTATTATAACAAAATTAGAATTAGTGCCAAGCGCCCAAGCGGTTTTTTTTGCTTGGGCATATATATCGGAAGAAACAAATACAAAGGAATAAGAGGAATTTTTCAATTCTATGCAAAATACATCGTAGTTTTTAACTCGTGTGCATTTAACGCTTAAGTTATTAAGAGTTTTGAGGATTGAACTTGCATATATATCGTTTGTTTCGTACAATAAAACTCTTTTGGAGCCGGAGTTTTGCACAGAGGCAATTTTTTCATATTGCTCAACCATAAGCTGCGGGATGTTGATTGCAAAAGTGGAGCCTTTGCCATAAACGCTCTTCACAGAAATGCTGCCTCCCATTGTCTCGCACAGATTTTTTGTTATTGCAAGGCCAAGCCCTGTTTCAAAAAGGGTTTCAATATTTTCTTGTTTAATGCCAATGCCGGTATCTGCTATTTCTATGCTTAAAAGCAATGTATTGTTTCTTTGCATTTTTCCGTATATAGTTAAGGAAACAATACCTTCATAAGTGAATTTGAAAGCATTGAACAATATGTTTAGCAAAATTTGCCTTATTCTAACATCATCTCCTATCAACTTGCTTGGAATGTTGCTGTCTATGTCTACAACAAACTGAACCTTGCTATCTACTGTTTTAATTTGCGCTATATTTATAATATCGTGAATTAAAGAAGCAACATCGTATTTTATAGGTGTTATTTCCAACTTGCCAGATTCTATTTTTGAGAAATCTAAAATATCATTGATTAGAGTGAGTAAATTATCGCAGGATTTTCTTATAGATAGCATATATTTGAGCACTTGCTCAGAAAGGTTTTCTCTTGCACTCAATTCAACCATACCCTTAATTGCATTCATTGATGTGCGAATTTCATGGCTTGTTCTTGCTAAAAAATATGATTTTGCTTCGCTTGCCTTTTGCACATCTTCAATTATTTTTTGCATATCCGTTTCATCGTAAAGTTGAAGCATAACCCCGATAATTGCATTTTTTTTATCTTTGATAGGAACAAAAGCAACCTTAAAATGGCATTTATTTCCGTTTTTGAACTCTATGCTATCGTTATATTCCAAAATTTCCTGATTTTCCAAAACGCTTCGAAAATTTGTGCGCATTTTTTCTATGGTTTCTTTATATACAATTTGCGAAAAATTTTCAAAAAAATCATTTTCCAGCAGAGTGCCCAAATCCAAACCCATTGCATTTAGGCCATTTCTTGTCCCGAAAATAAAATTCCTGTTCACATCCATCATTATCACAATGCCTAGCATATTGCCAAGTGCTATATCTAGATAATTATCTTTATTTTCTCTTTGCGTTTTTAATGTTTTGTAGAAATTTTCTTGAGTTTCAAAAGAGCCTATAATGTTGTCGCGCTCTCTTATCTCTCGCGCGAGCCTTTTTCTTTCTGTGCGTTCGGTTCTAAGCTCCGCCAAAACTGCATTGTATTCTTCTTGGCTATACATATATTTTGCCCTGCAACTGGTTAAAGGATGCACGCAATAAGAGTTTCATTATGCTCATTATTTACAACCTCTGTTTCTGTTGCCGATGTTGGGCAAATTTCACCGCCGGAGCAAGTTGCCATATAGTTAAAATTACTTCCCAGCATTTTATTCATCAATTCAAATTCTTTGTAAGGCTCGTTTAGCAAAGCGGCGCGCCTGCCAAGGCATGAATATATGAGAAGGGTTCCTCCTTTATGCTTTTCCTTTATTTGCTCCATAACAGTTTTTGCCGTTTCCATAACTACTTCGCCAGTGAAGGATATGGCAGAAAGGTTGGAGCCAACTTGAATGCCGCACACAAAGAGGTAACCATCATCTTTTGGCACGGCAAGAGATTTCACAACAGAGGATATGGTTTCGCCCTTTTCATTTTTTTCGTCTGCTAGGAAATGGCTGAACATTATGATTTTTTGGCAGGCAGAATCCGGTTTGAGGTTTGCTTTTTCTAGGAATTCCTTGGCTTTTATATTATTGATTTCATGCAGGTAATTTCCCTCAGCTGCGGTTACAATTCCAATATTTGGCATTGATATTGATTCTTTTGTGATTGAACTGAAATAGAATTTAGGTTCCACATTGCCGGATATGAGAAGCATCACCGCTTGATTGCTGGAAATGTTTTCGCTGAGAAGAGTTCTTGCAGATGTCACAACATCTATTATTTCTCCGTTGGAGAGAGAACCGAAAATAGGAATGTTTTTGTCTATTTCGGTTATGGGTTTTATGTATTGGTATGGATAATGGCTATACATAAAGCTGGGATATAAAATGGCAAGTTTTACATCGCCATTTAGTTTGGAACGCAGGTCTTTGTAAAATTTTTGTATTGGTTCCTTTACCTCGCCTGTCTCTGGAACAGGCTCGCTCATGCCGCACGCAAATTCGCAATCGTCCGAGGTTAATACCATAATGGAAAACATAAATGTCCCAATTTTCCCGTTTACAATCTGCGAATAAGAAGTCATACCAACTAGCGGGAAGGGCGTAGCTTTGGCAACTGCGGAATAAACTCCAGAAAGGACAAAATCCTTGTTAACAGTGACTATGCCAACGGTATTTTTTAGCAATTCCAGCTTTGACAACTGAGAATGCAGCTCTTCCAGAGCAAGCTCTGTTTCATCAACTTCGTTTATTATAATTGAATACGATTTTATCATACTTAACTCCAGATAGTGTTTACCATTAAAAAATTTGCTCCGCCGCGTCACCAATGCTGAGGAGTGTTGCTTCGTCAAAAGATTTGCCAATCCACTGCAAGCCAATGGAGCAGCCTTCCAGTTTGTTGCAAGGCTGAACCAAGCCTGGCAAGCCAGCTAAATTAACGCTAACGGTGTAAAGGTCAGATAGCACCATGCTCAAATGATCTTCTTCGCATTTGCCAAGCGGCTGCGGAAGGCTCGGCATTGCCGGGCTTGCAATTACATCGCATTCTAAAAAGGCTTTTTCAAAATCTTCTGTGATTATGCGGCGAACTTTTTGAGCTTGCACATAGTAGGCATCGTAAAAACCAGAGCTTAAAACATAGTTCCCAAGCAAAATGCGCAGCTTCACCTCGCTTCCAAAGCCCTCGCCTCTGGACATCGCATAAGTTTCCATCAAGTTTTTTGCCTCTTTGCTCCTGTGGGTGTAGCGAATGCCGTCAAAGCGAGAGAGGTTGCTAGAAGCCTCTGCCGTTGCTATTATATAATAACTTTCAATTGCATAGCGAATGGAAGGGAGCGAAACCTCTTTTAGAATTGCGCCCTCTTTTTCAAGTTTTCCAAGCGCGGCTTCTATAGCTTCCCTGCATTTGGGGTCCAAGCCCTCTGAATAATATTCACGCGGCAAGCCTATAATCTTGCCTTTAATGCCTTTGCCTATATGCTTGCCAAAGTTGCTGGCGGAGTGGGCAGAGGTTGTGTTGTCTTTTGCGTCTTGGCCGCACATAAAATCTAAAACGGGGACTATATCTTTAACGCTGCTTGAAAAAGCCCCTATCTGATCTAAGCTGCTGGCATAAGCAACCAAGCCATAGCGCGAGACCCTGCCATAAGTGGGTTTTATGCCAACTGTGCCTGTGCAGGCTGCAGGCTGGCGAATGGAGCCTCCGGTATCGGAGCCTAGTGCCAAAGCTACTGTTTCGCTTGCAACCGCAACCGCGCTGCCACCAGAAGAACCTCCAGGAACGCGCTCTTTTGCCAGAGGATTGATAACTTTCCCAAAATAAGATGTTTCGTTGGAGGAGCCCATTGCAAATTCATCCATATTGGTTTTGCCAACAACAATGGCTCCGGCGGCTTCCAATTTTGCCACGGCTGTGGCTGTATATGGCGAAACAAAATTTTCCAGAATTCTTGAGGCACAGGTTGTTTTTATGCCTTCTATGCACATATTATCCTTAACGGCAATGGGAATTCCATCTAAAACAGAGAGGCTTTTACCGTTCCGGTGCCTTTCATCTGTTGCGGCTGCCGCTTTCAAAGCTCGGTCTTTGCAGGTGGATATATAAGCGTTAAGGTCGCGAGTTTCTTCAATTTTTTCAAAAACCTCTTCTACAACAGCCACTACCGAGCTAGCTTCAATTTTTTTTTTTACATCGCTTAAGTTCATCTATTCCTCGACCATTTCATCATATACAAAGCAACCGCCACGCCAACAATGCTAACTATGTTCAGCCTGAACGTGATGCCCCAATAGAAATGCAACATATATAAGTCCACAAGCATAGGCTTGCCATTTTCTGAATAACCTAGCTTTAACTCCCAGGCTTTTATAAAAAAATTACGGACAACGTTGTCTTCTCCGCCAGCATTCATAAGCGTACCTATGTACCCAAAGAGCCACCCAAGGCTTTCGCCTAAAATACCGCCAAATACCAAACCAAGCAGAATATAGACTGCTATTTTTCCTATACTATTCGAATGTCCACTCATAGTGTGGCAATATAGAAAAATTTTTCTATATTTAAAATAGGGAGCGACTTTATTATATGGCCTTATTTAGAGGTTTTTATGCGCATTTTTGCTATTTGCGTAGCTTTTTCTTGTTCTATGCTCCTTGCCGCCGGGGAACGAGCTGCTTTGAACATATTCACAACCCCGGATAGTGCAAACATATTTTTAGACGGCAATTCCGAAAGAGAAATATCGGGGTCGCCCTTTGAAAATGCCGCTATGCTAACGGGCGAGCACACTGCTTTTCTGGTTCCGCCGAGCGAAAGCTTTGTTCCTGCCACCTACAATTTTATTTTGCATAAGGGGCGTGTTTTTGAAATAAACCACGCTTTTTTGCGAAGAAATCAAGTTCGCGGGGCATATTCGCTCTCTCCATCGGAATATCATATAGAGGCAAATGCCGGCTTTTTGTATTTCAACGAATTTAAATCAAATGCCATTTATAAAATGCCTTTTGATTTTCGCTTGGGTTTGCCCTTTGGCTTTGGGGCAAGGCTTGCCTTTCCTGTTCAGGAATGGGAAATAAATAATTTTTTGCTGGGTATGCAATATAATTACTTTCCATTGCAAATGGGCATAGCTTTAGATTGGATAAGCCCTAGAGGTTCTGGTTTCTCTGCTATTCGCGCTGCAATTTTGGCGGAGCAAAATGTGTTGTTTTTAAATTTGCTTGAAAACTTGGTTTATGAATATTCAAAACAGGAGAAAGCGGAATTTTACTTGCGTTTGGGTATGCCGGTTAAGCATATATTTTTGCCATATTTGGCACTGAGGGAAAAAATTCATTTGCCTTTGAAAAGCCATATATTTTATGCAGAGCCTGGCGCATTGCTTCAGGTGAGCAATGGGTTTTCTTTTGAAGCCTCCATTCCTCTTGCCCTTCTGGGAAATGCAAAAAAAGGCTTTGGGTTTTATTTTGGCTTGCACTGGGATTTTTCTTTTGGCAAAGAGAGCAAAAGAGATGTTTATAAAACAAGTGCAATTATATGGGACGCAAATGAGGTTAGCAATGGGGAATATAAAAGATTTTGCGAAGAAACTGGTTGCGAAATTCCAGCAAAAGCAAAAATAAAGGAATTGGAAGATTACCCTGTTCTGCATATCAGTTTGAAGAACGCCATGGCTTATGCCACGTGGGCAAAAAAACGGTTGCCCGCAGCAGAGGAATGGAAAACGCTTGCCGCCACATATTCAAATTTTGATGATTTTTGTGAGTCCCGAAACCTAAAAAAAGTTTATGAGGGGCCTATTATAAATGGCATCAGAAATTTCGCAGGCAATGCCGCTATTTGGCTTTTGCCAGAAAACGAAAATGCTAATGTTGCAAGTTTTGCAGGCAGCTCTTATAAAGATTCTTTTGAAACCTGCAAAAAGAAAGCCACATTAACGGATATATCTTCGCCAAGCGGCAACGAGTTTATAGGGATAAGGTTGGTGAAAGACTATCTTTTCTGAATATGGAGTCCTTTTTGTGATGAATATGTTCTCTCTGTTTTTCGGTTTCATTTATTTTCTTTTCTATCATTTCTTCATGTTCGTCTTGTATAGCTCTTATGAATTGTTTTTCTTCTTCTTTCCTTTCTTCATAATGCTTATCTCTAATTTCTTTTGCAGCTATTTGCATTTGTTCAGGCATTTTTGCTTTTTCACTGCTAATTGCGAGTGTGGAAAAAACCGCAATAATTGCGACTGGGGGAATAAAAGAGAGGTTTATCATATATATAAATATACATATTTTTTCCGTATTTGTCAACTATTCAATCCTTTCTCTTTGCCATCACTCTAAACCTCGTTTCCAAATAAATTCCAAGCGTGTCTTGAACTCCAATGCGGTGCTCGCCACTGCGGGCGGTCACCGCCATTTTATGTTCGGATTTTGTAACACCCAAAAAGGCTCCGTCTAAAAACCATTGCAATTCGGCATCACGCTGCTTATGGGCGGCAATGGCAATAAAACCCATTTCGCTTAAAGCATCGCTACTTGGCAAAAAAAGCCTTGCCCCGTTTTCGGGATAAACAATAGAAAATTGAGCACTCTCTTTTTTAGCGAGGCAACGTGGGTTGTGCAAAGTTTCCGCTTTTGGTTCCCGGCCAGTTTTTCTCAGCTCGTTTCGAACAGAGGGCGAATAGTGCTCTTCAACTATGCGTAAAGTATCTTCAACATTCCAGCACAAACTGCAAACTTCAAAACCTGTGCTTTTTGAAATAATTATCTCTTTGTGAAATGAGCAGGTTCTGCTCTGCATTCTATTTACCGGAAGCGGTATATTTTTCTTATGAGGGCAAAAATTTTTTGCCTTGTAGCCGCTTAGGGAGCAAATTTCAACTTCTTCAAAATTTGCATTTCTTGGGAATTCGCTCCACATTTTTCTTTTATTGTCGCTTAAATTGTTGAACAGAGAAAACAATAGCGGAGCTGCCGAAGAACTGCCGCTCAGATTTGCCACCGAGCCGCCAGCAAAATTTCCAACCCAAACGCCTATAGTCCATTGCTCATTTACTCCTATTGCCCAAGCATCTCTTGAACCATAGCTAGTGCCCGTTTTCCATGCAACTGGAATATGGTTGTTGAATTGCAAATGATATTGCTCAAAATCCGGTCTCTTAACAGATGTCAAAATTTCTTTGATTTGATAAGCCGTGATATTTTGCAATAATTGTTCATTTTTGCCGGCACTGCTATCTTCCAGCCATTTCAAGTCCGTTCTTTTGCCTTCATTCATAAGCATTGAATAGAGCGGGACAAGTTCCTGCAAAGAGGCTTCTCCTCCACCTAAAATCAAAGAAAGCCCATAACTCTCCGATGAACGTGATAAGCCGGCAAGTCCTGCATTTTTCAACCAAAAATGAAAATCCTCAACCCCATATTCCGATAAAATTTTAACCGCAGGAATATTGAGAGAGCGAACAAGGGCTTCTTTGAAAGGCACAATTCCGCTAAAACTTTTGTCTGCATTTTGTGGAGAGAAGCCTTTAAACCAAGTGGGGACATCTTCAACTAAGCTTTCCGGTGTATAAGGCCCGCGCTCCATTGCAAGTGCATATAAAAAGGGTTTCATAATGCTTCCAGTGCTGCGGCGAGCACGTACTCCGTCTATCATTCCTTTGGAGAGAGAATCGTAATAACCAAGCGAACCTAGGTAACCGCTGATTTTTCCCGTTTTTGTTTCTGTTATTAAAACGGATATGTTCACATTTGAATATTCCCTTATTCTCAATCCATAATTTCTTGCAATTCCCTCCAAGCGAGCCTGAATTTTGCCATCTATTGTTCCATGAAAAGTGTTTTGATTAGGAAATAGCGAAAGAAGGGCTTCTGCATAATGGGGAGTTTTAAATCTCCAGTCTGCATTTACTTTTGGCAGTGATTCTTGCAAAGCGGAATTCAGGATTTCTGCATTTATGTAACCCGCTTTTGCAAGGGATTTAAGCAGATTATTTCTTCGTTCCAAAAGTTTTTCCCTTTCTTTTTCCAAATTCAGCGCAGAGGGACGATTTGGAAGCAGAGCCAAAAGGGCAGCCTCTGCCCAAGTGATTTCTTCGCTGCCATGCCCAAAAAATCTCCAACATGCTGTTTCTGCCCCAACGATATTTCCTCCCATCGGAGCTAGGCTTGCATATTCTGCAAAAATTTCGTCTTTGCTTTTCCAAAGTTCCATTCTAAATGCAAAATGAGTTTCCATCAGTTTTGCAAAAAATGTCCGCTTATTCGGTTTTTTTAGCCTTGCCACCTGCATGGTTATTGTGCTTGCGCCGCTTTCAATTTTCCCTGCCTTTGCATTCTGCTTTATGGCGCGGATTACGGCAATAGGGTCTATTCCAAAATGCCAGTTAAACCTTTTGTCTTCAAAATGCAAAACCGCAGCTTTGTATTTTTCCGAAATTTTTTCGCTTTTTGGGAACTGATATTGTTCATTTTCGTTTAACCAAACCCGCAAAAGCTCACCTTGCGAAGAGAATAGGATTTTGCTGCAATCATTGTTATTTTTTACAGGTATAAACAGCGAAAGAAAAAAAAAGGCTGTTATGCAAAAAAATATTATGATGAGTTTTTGGGGCATTGGGATATTATAGTAAAATGATTGTAGAAAATAAATTTCTACCTTACCCCTATATGTCAAAAATAAACCTAACATTTCCAGACGGTTTTGCTAAATCCCTTGAAAGCGGGATTACCGGCTTGGATATCGCGAAACGCATTTCGGAAGGGCTTGCTCGCAAAGCCATAGCCGTTAAAGTCGGCGAAAAAATTTTAGACCTAAACCGCCCCATAACTACAAATGGCACATTTCGCATAATAACCGCGAGCAACGAAGATGCCGATGCCCTTTATGTGCTGCGGCACTCCTGCGCTCACGTTTTGGCAGAGGCAATATGCGCACTCTGCCCAGGCACAAGGCTCGCTTATGGCCCCCCTGTGGAAGACGGTTTTTACTACGACCTTGCAACACCCGAACCTTTGACACACGCAGATTTTGAACGCATTGAAAAAAAAATGGCGGAAATAATAAAGGAAGACCGCCCATTTACACGCATTGATGTTTCAAAAGAAGAAGCCCTTAAACGCACAGAAGGCGACAAATACAAAAGAGACAATGTTGACAGAGCCATTGAACGCGGAGATACTGTTTTCAGCTTTTACGCAAACGGAATCCCAAACGAAGGCTGGGAAGATTTGTGCGCAGGCCCCCACGTTCCAAGCACGGGCAAACTAAAGGCGTTCAAAGTACTCAGCCTTGCCGGAGCTTATTGGCACGGAGACCAAAAAAGCGACCAGCTCACCAGAGTTTATGGAACCTGCTTTGCAGACAAAACGGGTTTGGAAGCTCATTTGAAATTTTTGGAAGAGGCAAAGAAAAGAGACCATCGCCGCCTTGGACAGGAGATGGATTTATATCACATAGAAGACCACAGCCCCGGTATGGTGTTTTGGCACCCGCACGGAGCGGTGCTTGTGAATGTGCTGAAAGACTTTGTCCGCAAAGAGATAACAAAGCGAGGCTACAAAGAGGTGATTACCCCCGAAATAGTGGACAAATCCCTTTGGATAAAAAGCGGCCACGCAGACAAATACGATTCCAATATGTTCAAAACCTTGGCAGGCGAAAAAGATATGGCGGTAAAACCTATGAACTGCCCCTGCCATATTGAAATTTTCAACCAAGGTTTGAAAAGCTGGCGCGACTTGCCGCTGCGCTTTGCAGAATTTGGAAAATGCCACCGCAACGAACCGGCTGGCACAATGCACGGCTTGATGAGAGTTCGCGGCTTTGTCCAAGACGATGCTCATATATTCTGCACCGAGGAGCAAATCACTCAGGAAGTGAGCAGTTTTTGCAAATTGGTAAAAGACCTTTACAAAGTTTTTGGTTTTGAAAAAATAACCGTGAAATTCAGCACTCGCCCAGAAGTGAGAATTGGCTCCGATGAACTTTGGGATAAAGCGGAAGGCTCCTTGGAAGAAGCAACAAAAATTGCCGGCTTGGAATACAAGCTAAACCCAGGCGAAGGCGCATTCTATGGGCCTAAGTTGGAATTTGTGCTCAAAGATTCTTTAGGCAGAGACTGGCAATGCGGCACCATTCAGGTGGATTTCAATATGCCCGGTCGCCTTGGCGCGGAATATGTTGGCAAAGACAATCAAAAACACACGCCCGTAATGCTGCACCGCGCTGCCTTAGGCTCCCTTGAACGCTTCATAGGCATTCTAACCGAAGAATTTGCAGGTGATTTCCCATTTTGGCTCGCCCCTGTGCAAGTTCGCGTTTTGCCCGTTTCCGAAAAATTCTCGGAATATGGGGAGAAAATTTTAAAGGAACTCATAGAAGCTGGCATCCGTGCGGAGATAGACAACTCAAACGAAAAGGTTGGCTATAAAATTCGTTTGGGTGAATTGGCAAAAATACCATATTTGCTCATTGTTGGCGAAAAGGAAATCGCTGAAAATGCGGTGTCTGTTCGCAAGAGGAAAGAGGGAGATTTGGGGAAGAGGAGCTTGGGGGAGTTTTTGAAAGAGATTGCGCTCAGTTAGAACTTTTTCAACACTCCGTTTTTCGCCACGAAAACTTTAATGTCGTTTCCTTCGTCTCTGCCCCATTCAGTAACTATAAATAAGCCTTCGGCAACTCTTCCAATGAACTGGACAATCCAAGATCCCGGATCGTTGTTCAAATCCGATTGCCAGTTTGCCTTTCCGTCATATAATTGGCTGGTGTAATCGGATGTGAAGTAATTGTAATTGTGGTCTCGCAAAACAATTTGGAACAGCCCGTTACCGATATTTTCGTACAACATAAGCATAAGGCTGTTTGGTTTTCCATCAATATTGAAGTTAGCAATTACTTCCGAATGAATAATTTTGCGCCCATTTTGCTGTTTTTCCATAGCCTCAATATCAGCCTTGTAAGCAGTCGGACGTTCTGGCCCGTAAGAATAGTAAATTATGTTATCCGGTACTCCTCCCCACTTTTCAGAATCGTTATATAGGAAAAAGAAATGATTTCCACAGGTTCCTTTGCATCCAGTAGTATCAAGGTTAACGATTTCATATTCCGAGCCTCTAGTAGTCTCATAATTGGGGAAATTGTCTTCCATCTCTGTGGGTTCTCTTGCCGTTTCCTTTTCTCCAATGTATTTAATTTTTAATACTTTGCCTTGATAAACGGCACGATTGTATTTAGTGCTTGAATTTATGATGCTACTCATAACGACAAGACGTGTGGGGAGTGTTGCATAATCACCATTGGTTTTGCCTGTACCCCATTCCATTTCCGCAGCCGGACGCAGAGGCGGATTATCTTTCGCTGCCTTTTTTTCCTCGCAAGCAAAGCAAAAGATTACCAGCATAGCAACAGGGGTCAATTTCACGATTTTTGCGATGTTTTTCATACTTATTCTAAAGATATAAATTTTTTGAGCAAACAGAGCGGTTAATTGCAAGGAAAATGGAAAATTTCCTTATTTTAAGGAAAAAAATGCAAAAAGTTTCCTTATTTGAGGGAAATTTTGTATATTTATATATATGAAGGAGGTTTTAAAAGAAATCATTGTAGAAAGCCAGGGCAATTTGCCTGCGGCATCAAAAGCTCGTTTTTGGTAAATGCCTTCAATGAATATCTTTTCAAGGGCGGTTTTCCAGAAATTGCACTCAGTAAAGATGTTTTTTGCGAGCAAATTTTGCAAGAATATTATCACGTTATGATTTTCAAAGATTTGGTTGAGAGATATGGCATAAAAAACACAAAAGTCCTGCGTTATCTGATTAAAAGGCTGCTCGCCAATTTAACCAAGCCAACTTCCGTAAATAAAATTTTTAACGAAATAAAATCTGCCGGAATCGCCATTTCCAAAAATACGATTTACGAACTTATAGACAGGCTGGAAAGCATATATATGTTTTTGCCCTTGCCTAAATTCAGCGTTTCGTGGGTAAAGGAATTTTCGGGAATGTCAAAGTATTATTGCATAGATAACGGCTTTAATTATGCTTTGCAAGGTGCCGTTTCTGAAAACAAGGGGGTATTTTTAGAAAATGCGGTTTATTTGCATTTGCGGAGAAAGCATTCCTTTGGCAAGGGTTTGTTTTATTTCAGGGAAAAATACGAATGCGATTTTTTATGCTTGGAAAAGCAGAGCGTGAGCGAATTAATACAAGTTTGCTGGAGTTTGGAAAATCCAGAAACGGAGAAAAGAGAGATAAATGGCTTGATAGAGGCGGCAAAAGCTACTGGTTGCAGAAATTTGAAAATTATAACCACTGATGCGGAAAAGCATATTAAAATTGGTGAGTTTGAGATTTTGGTGCAGCCTGCTTGGAAGTTTATGGTGGGTTGAATTTACTATATTTCCACTATGGCTCATAGCGGCAAATTACTGGAAAATCTTTCAAAACATTTGTTTTGGGATTACGATATTGCCAAATTAAATGAAAAAAGCGATAAAAAATTTATTTTGGAGAGAGTTTTCACCAGAGGCTTTGAAAAAGATGAAAAGCTTGTTTTTTCACATTACGGGGAAAAAGTCATAAAAAATACGGTTGTTTCCATTCGCAATTTGGATAAAAAAACATTGAATTATTTGAGCGTTATCCTCAATATTCCCAAAAAGGAGTTTAAATGTTACAAACAAACGTTGGAATGCTGTAAAATACATAAATGAGAAACCAAGTATGGCAACGATAAAAAGGACTATTGTGAATAGTTTGAAGGATTATAATAAATGAGTACTTACGAATGCAGTATTTAACGAAATTAACGGAGAAAATTATTTGAAATTCGTGTAGAATTTTCTATAATATTGGGTGGTTAGGTAAATCAGAATTGCCTAGCATTTTTCAGCATCAAATGTCTCAACGCTGTATTTATGCGGGTTTGATAACCTTTGCCACTTTTCTTAAACCAGGCAATAACATCTGAATCCAGACGGATTTGCAAAGTTTTTTTCACAGGCTTAAAATGTTCAGGATGAACTGGTTTCATTTGAGCCAGTTGTTCATCGGTCAGTTCAGGAATATCTTCCAAATCCTTGTCCTGAAATGCCAGAATCTCGGTTAATCGCTTATTAGACAAAGGTTGCTTTTTAGCCTTTGAAAGCGTTTTTGTAACACGCATAATACATTTTCTCCTCTTTTGGCGTGGCTTTTCATCATCTTTTGCTTCTGTATCCATAAAACTGTATATACATAAATATAAATACAAAATACAAAATTGTCAAGTAAAAATTTATACTGAGCCTCATTTTTGGCTAAAAATTCACATTTTTAACATTTTTACAAAAATTTCTCCCTTTTTCCTAAAAAATAATCTTATATTATCACTAATTTAACACAAAAATCAGAGGTAAAAATGAATTTAAAAGAGCTTGCAGCAAAAACTATTTTTCTAAATTAAGTATATTCACATTTAATAGGGAGAAATTAAAATGTCATTGACAAAAGCTATGCAACTGTCACTTCAGAGCGAAACATTAAACGGAAAAACTTTAAAACTATCATTTCACGGAATATTAAATAAAATATTAGATGAAATTTTAACCATTAAGGTAGATGATTTAGAAGAAGTGATTTTAAGCTTTCATATAGATGGTCGAGAAGAATTAAACGAGAAATGGGAAGAATTAAAGGATCTTAATGAAAGAGATTATTCTGGTATCTATTTTTTGTGGGCTAAAAATAGAAATTTAGTATATATTGGACAGGCAAGTAATAAACAGCTTAAAAGTAGATTAAGCATTCACTATAGAGACAGAGATTGGTGGAATAGGTGTATATTTGTCACCACTAAAGACAACCATTTTGATGTTGCAGATTTGGATTATTTAGAATATACATTTATAGACAAGGCGGAAGAGACTGGAATAGTTTTGGATAACGGTGACAGAGGAAATAGAAGCGGGAATCCTCCTTCTGAACAGGAAAAGGAACTTCTCAATGCTTTTATTGAGAATATTATGTCAATTTTAGAAGCTCTAGAAGTTACGGGAATAAATATATTTAAAGATAAACGTAAAGCGAGCATTAGAGAAACCAAAAAGCCTCATAGAAATTGGTCTAAAGAGATTTCTAAAGAGAAATTTTGTTTAATGGAAAACGGATGTGACGGAACCATTGTATGGCAAAAAGCAGAAGAATTTGTCTTAAAAAAAGGCAGTAAATTAGCTTCTTCTTACAAAGACAGTTTAGACTGTAGAGGTAGAGAGAGATTAGAATCCGAAACAAGAAAATATGGAAGAGAAGGCTTTATTGAAAGTAGAAGTGTAGTAAGTGATATATCTTTTGAGTCTCTAAATAGGGCAGTTATTTTTTGCTGTAGAGCTTCGGTAAATGCTTGGACGGCTCTAAAAAATAAAGAAGGTAAAAGTATTGACGAAGTATGTGAAGATATATATGAAACGGCTAATACAACCATACCAGCAAATGTAATAAAAGAAACAGGAAAAATTACTTGGCCCGAGGAGCAATAAATGAGCGGCGAATTAAAATTTTTGGCATTTTGCGTTGAAATTTACAAGAATTCAAAGAAAATCAGCGGAAAAGAGGCTTTTGCTATCTTTGAGAAATACAATGTATTGAGTTACATCAAAAACTGCTATGGAGCTTTGCACACCACAAGTTCTCAATACATTGTTGATAACATAGACGAATTCATCACACCCTAAACTTGTCCATAACCACCCTCAAGCTATCTGCTATTTTTGCCAAATCGTTTGATGAAGTGCTTACTTGCGAAGCAACCTCGTTGGATTCTTTGGCTACTTTGTTTGTGGCGACCATATTTTCTTTGATATTGGTGGTTCCCTTCACCGCTTCGGTTGCATTGATGGCAATATCGCGGCTGCCTTTGGCTACATCGCCAATGGCAGAAGCCACTCGCTTTGCGCCGGTGTTTGCCTGCGATACATTGCTTGCAATTTCATTGGTGCCTTTGGCTATTTCGCCAATGGCAGAAGCCACTCGCTTTGCACTGGAGTTTGCTTGCGCTACATTGCTCGCAATTTCATTGCTCGCCTTGGTTTGCTGCTCAATATGGCCTGCTATTGCCTCAACGCTTTGGTTTATTTTTACAATGGTGCCACTCACATCATGTATAATTCCAACTGCTGCGCTGGTTTCGTTTTGAATGCCCTCTATGCGAGTTGCTATATCGTCTGCACTTTGGGCGCTCTGATTGGCTAGTTCCTTAATTTCGCCCGCCACCACGGCAAAACCCTTGCCGGCTTCGCCTGCGCTGGCGGCTTCAATGGTGGCGTTTAGTGCCAAAAGGTTGGTTTTGTCTGCAATTTTTTTGATGACATTGGTAACTTGCCCAATTTCTCTGGCAGCTATGCCAAGTTTGTTCATCGCGCTTGTTGCTCCGGTGGATTTCACTGTTGCATCTTCTGCAATATGGCGCGCCTCGCCAGCATTGCTGGCTATTTGGCTTATGCTTGAACTCATTTCTTCAATGGCAGCGGCTATTGTGTTCATATTCACGGACATTTGCTCTGCCGCGCCGGCCACATCGCTTGCGTTGTGGCTCGCCTGTTTAGCGCCATTTGCCATTGCGTTGATATTCACAGCCATTTGCTCTGTGGTGCTGGCTACTTCGCTTGCATTAGTACTCGCCAGTTCAGCGCTATTTGCCATGGATCTTATATTTGTTGCCACTTGCTCGGCGGTACTCGCGGCATTGCTCACCTGTACCACCGTTTCTTTGGAAGTTTCGGATAGGTGATTGGAAACTGAAGAGAGTTTATCCGCTGCTTCTGTTAAACTGCTTACGGTTATTTTGGTTTCTCTAATGGGATGCTGGATTGTATCCATAAGTTTATTGAAATACTTTACCAAAGTGCCTATTTCATCAGAGGAGCGAACATCTATTCTTTTGGTTAAATCACCTTCGCCTTCGGAAATATTTTTGATAGTATTGGTCACCTTGACAATGGGTTTGCTTATGGAGCTGGACATAATTGCAGCCACTATGATTACCGCTATGAGCATAGCAATGCCTACGTAGGCGGCAACGCGTATCATATCAAATACCGGTGCAAGAACAGTTTTGGTTGAGATTGCAACCGCAAAGCTCCAAGGAGTTGTGGATTCAGCAATTTTAATGGGGGAGAAGAAGAATGTCATATCTGAGCCTACTGCCGGAACATATCTAACAAAGGAATATGGTTTTCCTTCTTTGAGGGTAGTCATATATTCATCGAGATGTGGCCCAAACATATCTCTTTCCGATATTGTTATTTTTTTGCCTATGCGGCTGGGGTCAAAATGTGCCGCCACGGTGCCGTCATTGCTGAACACTGCAGTTAGGGCATCGCCTAAGGGTTTGCTGGTTTGGGAAATTTTTTGAATTTCCTCAATGCGAAGATCTATGCCCACAATGCCTAAGAAAACACCTTTCTTTGAGTGTATGGGTGTGGCTATTGAGGTGACCAGAATCTCCTTTCCATCCACTTTGTAAGGATATGGGTCAAAAAGCACAGTGCGGTTGGCATTTTTGACTAACATATAGTAAATATCATCTTCGGGCTTGTTATAAACTTCCAGCGTTTCCAGTTTTATGCCCGATGCTGTTCTAAACCAATAAGGGGCAAAACGCCCGCTGGGTTGAGCTCCGGGAGTGCCTATGTGTTCCGAATCATTGCCTTCCAAAACATTTGGTTCCCAGTTGCACCAAGCAGCCAGAATATCTTTGTTTTTCTCCACCATAGCTTTGAGCGCAGAATTGAAAAAATTTCGCCTCTCTTCAATGGGCAAATCTTCATAGCGTTCCATCGTCTGCTGCTCCAGAGCTTCCACCGTAAACCAATGAGGTTCAAGATATTTCACCACATTAGAAGCCGATGCCTCCGAATCATTTTCAGCATATTGCATTGATAGGTTGCTAATGCTTTCCCTCGCTTTGAACAATATAACCAAACCTACCGTACTTACGGAAAGCAGGCTCAAAACGACCATTATTAGCGTGAATTTCACTTTTAATTTCATATTGAATTTCCTTAAATAAACAAGATAATAAATATAGTAAATATATAGAAAACCCCCCCAACCTAACTATTCTATTTATTGACACACCATTGACAAAAGTCGTATCTAAATGTAGTGGATATGGATAATAGAGGGGAGATAATTATAGTAAGCCGGACTGCAGCTCAGGAACTCCATCATAATACAAAACTTCAGGGGCAATATCTATTTCGCCATCTAGCCATACTGGAATTCCACGGTCAAGCGATACTTTTGAGAATATTTCCTTGTCTTTTAAGGGTCTAAAAGCAGGGAAATCTAATTGCGAAGAAAAATCATAAATCTTTATTTCGCCATTTATAAACTCTACTTTCAATTTATAATCGCTTATATTATAGATTGACACAATTTTATTCATAATTACCTCAAAGGTTCTATTTTATCAAATGGAATTTTTTGCACCGCTTTATTCCAAGCCGCGTATAACTCTTCTTCGTGAATAGCAAGCCACGCTAATAACAATTTTTTCTGCTTTACTGGTATATCTCCGCCAAGAAACTCTCCGTCTATAGCTACTGTAGCTTCATATTCGTTGTAATAAACATGAACGTGAGGTTTGTTATGTTGTTTGGTATCATCATACAACATTTTCACTATAATGCTAAAAAAACGACTCAATTCAGGCATAACTGTGAATATAGCAAAAAATAGATTAACGTTGGCCACGCTAGCCTCCCAACATAACTATTCTATTTATTGACATACCATTGACAAAAGTCATATCTAAATGTATTTTTATAATAAAACAGGAGTTTTTATGAACAGAGTTAAATTTCTCTCAAAAATCACATTGGCGGCAATTTTCGGGCTTGCCTTGGCATTAACATTTTCCTGCTCTGGCAACGATGACCCAGACGGCTTGTCTTCGGCAAGCGGCAGCGGCGATGTTTCTAGCTCTTCTGTCACGGGTGGCGGCGGCGGTTCGTCTGGTGGTGGCGGCATCCTATTCAACGAAAACTCGCAAATTTACAATGAAGATGGTAGTCTTTTTACTGGCAACGGAAACCTTGAAATGATTTGGGATAGAGATTGCCGTCAAGATGGTTCGAGATTTTTTTGTACATTGTATAATTCGGTAATAGTAGGAAATGTAACTAATGGAATTGTCAACTTGAAATTGCCTAAAAATTTCCCTAATGAATATATGATAGACAGAATGTACTGCCCTGATTTTAAAGATTATAAATGGTTTTTTGGCCCAATTTTGCTAATCAATGACAATGAAGAAATCATTGGTGATTTGAGGATATATAATGAAATTCAGGAATCCATGTTTTATGGTTATTTTTCAAAAGCTGAAAAAATAGCTTGTAATTTGCAAGGAGAAGTAGAAGAATATGTTTTTGACTTTGATGTCAAAGAGGGTTGGAATAATTATTATTTTCGCGTTGAAAATAAAACAGGTGTTAGAGTTTTAACAATGACCACAAATAACATTTTGACAAAAGAAGTGAAGTATAATATTTCAATAGAAGATAGGGTGAGTGTTGTTAAAGAGAGAATCTTTTTTGAAAGATGACTATTGAATAATTTAATCCAAACCCCCTATAGCATAAAGCGGAATGTTAAATAAATTTCCACGCTTTTCGTAATTTGAAAGGGAAGTGCGAATGGCAGTTTGTGGATTGTATTTTTCAATATACACTCCAAGGCTTTTGGATTTTGTGCTTTCTCCACTTTTAACTTCTATTGGTATAATTTTGTCTTTGTATTGCACAACAAAATCCACTTCTGCTTTTCCAGTGCTGTTAGACCAATAATAAATGGGAATGTTTTTGGGCTTTAATTCTTGCAAAACAAATTGCTCTGCCAAAGCTCCCTTGAATTCCTTAAATATTTCGTGTTTCTGGCTAAAAAACGTTTTAACATCCAACTTTGCAGAGGCGGCGAGCAAGCCTGTGTCTAGCATATAAAGTTTAAATGAATTCCTTTCTTCATAAGCTACAAGCGGAATTTTTGCTTCTTCGGTACCCGAAATTTTATACACAAGTCCTGTATTTACAAGCCAGTCCAAAGCATTTTCAAATTCTGCCGCCCTGCCTCCTTGCTTTATCTCTTTATATACAAATTTTTTCTTCTCTTTTGCCAAATGAACAGGAATAGAATCCCATAACATACGAACCTTTGGAATGTCCACGCCTTTTATGTGCTTCAAAAAATCTTCTTTGTAGCTGGATAAAATTTGTTCCTGAATTTGCCTTGTGGAAAGCAAATCGCCTGTTTGCGCATAAGTTTTAACCGCTTCTGGCATTCCGCCAATGTAAAAATATTGCTTTAGCTTTTCTATTGCCAAGGCGTGTATGTTCAATATATTTTCATTGCCGGTTGCTTCTAAAAATTCATAAAAAGTCATAGGATAAAGCGTTAGTTTATCCACTTGCCCAACCGGAAATTTTCCGCTTGCTATACCCAAAAAACTGCCTGCTGCCGCTATGTTATATTCTGGAGCCTCTTCGTTGAAGTATTTTAAGGAATCTTTTGCTCTTTGGCATTCTTGAATTTCATCAAATATGAGCAGAGTTTCCGTATTTATTTCTTGCTTGAATATAGTTTTTAGGGAATCAATTATATTATGCGGAGAAATGTTGTCTGCAAAATAATTGTGAAGCTCCTTGTTTTTGTCAAAGTTTAAATATAGGGTATTTTTGTATTCATTTTTGCCGAATTCCTTTAAAATATATGTTTTGCCAACCTGCCTGGCCCCATAAAGCACCAGCGGTTTTCTATTTTGGGAATTTTTCCAAGCAATCAGTGAATTATAGATATTTCTCTTCATACCCGACAAATATAGTAAATTTTCACACTTTTTGTCGCCAAAAAATGTGAAAATTGACAAAATTTAGCCATTCTTTGCTTATTTTGACGAATTTTCTAAATTTACCCCAATGAAAACCATATACCACGGTTCTTCCGAAATTATAAACAACCCGCAGTTCGGCAAAGGCAACGCGCATTTTAACGAACTTTATTTGGAAAATATTTCCAAAGTTTGCGGCGATATGCTGAATTATGCGGTGAATATTTGCAAGGAAGATGGCGATGAATTTTTGCGAAAATTTATTGAAAGCGGAATAGCAAAAGAATTTGAAATAGGCAATCCTAAATACATTGTTGGTAAAAGCGGAATTGAAATTGCTATGGATATTCTTGGGCAGATTGATTGCAAGGAAGATTTTTTGAGCAACACAACAAAAGAATACTGGGCTGCTTATGTTTTGGCAAAACTCAAATTCAATACCGAATTGTCTTTTGAAGAAATTTTAAAGCACTTGCCTTTTTCAAAAATCCTAGAATTATACCACCCCCTGCACGAAGCAGATATAACTAAATTTTTTGAGGTGGCAAAGCAGCATTTTCGCTCAACCCCCCTATAGCATAGAGCGGAAAATGTAAAATCTACCCCTTTTCAACAGCAACTTTGTGCACATCACCGTTTATATGTTCAATGGATAATATTTTGCAGCCCTCTTCCTCACAAGAGCGTGGGACATTTTCAAGCGGTTCGCCTGCTCGCAAAAAAACTTCCAAAACATCGCCTTTTGAAAGCCCGTGCAGGGCAACCTTTGTTTTCACAAAGGTCATGGGGCAGGTTTCGTCTGTTATGTCTAATTGATTCATTAAACCTTGAACTTGTTTATAACCTTTCTCAAACTATCTGCTGTTTTTGCCAAATCGTTTGCCGAAGTGCTCACCTTTGAGGCCCCTTGATTGGATTTTTTTGCCACATCGCTTGCAACAGCCATATTTTCTTTGATATTGTCAGTTCCCTTTACCGCTTCGGCTGCGTTGAGGGCAATGTCGTTGCTGCCTTTGGCTACATCGCTTATGGAATTTGCAACGCGCTTTGCGCCAATATTGGCCTGTGCCACATTGCTCGCTATTTCGT
>Ga0268262_10001045_pt1 | contig 35276 bp, 32 predicted proteins | sample TergutNc150P3_FD_190354 | JGI IMG/M metagenome (GOLD analysis project Ga0268262, IMG submission 190354) | Nasutitermes corniger P3 segment gut microbial community from laboratory colony in Florida, USA - Nc150 P3 (SPAdes) (version 2) | ecosystem: Host-associated > Arthropoda: Insects >...
CATCTGTGTAGACACGTTTCCCTTTTCGGTTGGACGGTCGTTTTTTCTCGGGTCTGAGTTTTACCGGTTTACCTTTTATGTAGAGCATGACTTGATTTATCTGCTTTGCTTTTAACAGGCGGACTGCAGATTTCCTGTGGTAACCGGTTAGACTTGTGAATTCGTCCAGCAGAGATTTTTTCTCTTTTCTTGACGCCTTTTGATAACGTGGTTTATATTCCCTCGTTACCGCCCTTTTTTCTTTCATGTTTAACCCCATTCGGATACCCTCCTCGCGGCATCCTTAGTTTAATTTGGGTAACATTTTCTATTTGAGGCATAACCTTTTATCGGTAACATTTTTCTTGAGGCAACGCGGATACGGTATAGGTAATAGTACCGGTGGTTATAGGATCACCGGTTGTTGTACCGCCAGCGTCTCCGCATGAGACAAGCGCGAATACCAGCGCCGCCGAAAGGACGATAGTGCAAAGCGGACTTAACAGTCTGCGGCTTTGCGTTCCGGATAGTTTTACTATGTTCTTCATAGTTAATTCCTTTTGTGATTCCCGCTTAATGCCGGCAGGTTATCACCTTGATAAACCTGCTCTTAACAGGCATTTTCTCCAAACGGAGTACACATTCGACGAATGTATATATAAATGACGGTAACGTCCTTTATACGAGGATTAAGATAATTGATTAAAGGTAAATATTTATCTGTTATGTAATTGAGATAAGTTGGGGGGGGGGGGGGGGGGGGTAATGTATTGCAAGCCGTTTAAGGCGTGTAAATGAATAAATTCAGAACACCCCAGCGCCGAACAAGTCTTGCATGACAATTTAGTTAAGGTGAATTTTTGCCCACTGTTTAAAGAAAACTTGGCGACAGGGAGTGTTTTTCCGCCGGTAAGCATTTTTATCGTCATTGTTGTTATTTTAACATAATATGGTTGAATGTGTCAATTGTTTTTTTACTTGATTGTAGTTACTTGATCTATTAAAAAACATTAATGGAACTTCTAAAAACCTAAAATTATGCTCATTTTATATTTGTTTTACTCATATTACGCAAAAAGTTTTTTGAAAATGATAAAAAAGAACAAAAATACCAAAAAGTGAGGTATTTTAACCCCAAAACAATATTTTTAGAGAGTTTTTAGAGGTTCTTTTAAATAAGTTTAGCTTTTAACAATAGGTCTTTGATATTGACAACATGAATAATAGTTCATATATTATTTTTAAGTTGAATAATTTGAAGGAACTAAGAGCGCAGACTACAGATGGTGTGTTCCGGGGTATCGTGATAACAATTAATAAGGAGTAATAAATTGGCTGAAACTAAAGTTTTAAAAAAAACACACCCGATAAATGAATTGGATGCGAGAATGGATCCTGAGGTTCTGGCAAAAGCAAAAAAAATGGCAAGGGAAGAAAGCCTTAATGTCAGACTTGCTATACTGCGGGAAAAATACGGAGTGAAACAAAAAGAGATTTCAAATTTTACTCAAACCGCTGTTTCAAAACTTGAAAAACGTAAGGATATACGAATTTCCACATTGATAGATTATTTGGACAGCCTTGACATGGGTTTAGAAATAACTGCCCGTCCAAGAAACTCTGCCAAGAAGGAATTATTATTGCGAGTATGAACGCGCTTTAATTATAGAAATATTTATTACAGCCTGCCAACAGATCAAGAAACAAAAATATCCCGTTCAATAATCTTAAAAACTTTGGTCGGGCATTTTTCCGCGCAGGTTCCGCAAGAATCGCATTTGCCGTAATCCACTGTCGGGATTAGTGCGTCCAGAGTAATGCATTGTTTGGGGCAGTTCTTGACGCAAAGACCGCATTTGCGGCATGAGATTTTGCAGCTTTTTGCCACCGCCGCTTTTACAAGATTTTTGTTGGAACAAAGAACAATTGCGCCTTTTTTATTTATTGGAATATTTTGGAAAAGACCCTGCGGACACTCGGAGGCGCAAAGACCGCAGCCTGTACATTTCGCATAATTTACTTTTGGCAGTCTGTTTTCACTCATTGACAGCGCGCCGAATTTGCACACATTCACGCAGTCGCCGAAACCTAGGCAGCCCCATGAGCAGAGTTTTGTTCCTCCTGAAAGTTTTGCGCCCCGGCAGGTTTTTATGCCTGTGTAAGTCCCTTTTAGCGGAGTGTGCAATGACGAACCCTGACAGGCTAGTACCGCCACAGTCTGCACTACTTCTCCGCCTGCCTTGCCTGTGATAGCGGCGATTTTTGCCGCAACGGAAGGACCGCCTACAGTACAGGCTGTTCCCGGGGCGCCGCCTGAGGCAACAGCGGATGCGTAATTATCGCAGCCGGGAAAACCGCAGGCTCCGCAGTTTGCGCCGGGCAGAACTTCGCGTATTTTTGCAATCAGCGGGTCTTCCTTAACCGCGAAAAAATCCTTAAAAAAGCCGAGCGCGGTTCCAAGCGCAAAGGCAAGAAGCGTGGCGAAAATGGAAGTAATTATCAATATGCTCATTGTACCAGCCCTTTAAAACCCATGAATGCGATTGACAGTAATGCCGCGGCGGCAAAAAGTATCGGCGTTCCTTTTAAAAAAGCCGGAATGGGGCTTGTTCTTATCCTTCTGCGAATACCCGCAAGCAGTAACATTGAAAGAAGAAAACCCGCCGCTACGCCGATGGCGTAAACAATGGATTCAACAAAAGTGTAACCCTTGCTGATTACGTCAAAAGTTACCGCTAAAATTGCGCAGTTGGTTGTTATAAGCGCCAGGTAAATGCCCATTGCGCCGTAAAGCGAAGGGATTACTTTCTTTAAATAAAACTCCACAAGCTGAACAAGAGAGGCAATGATTAATATAAAAACGAGGATTTGCAGAAACACAAGCCCAAGCGGTTCAAGGATAAATTTGTATAAAGGCCATGTAACGCTGGTTGCCATTACCGTTACAAACATTACCGCTAAACCCATACCTACGGATTTATCTTCATCTGTACTCATTCCGATAAAGGGACAAAGCGCGATGAAGCGCATCAGCACTACATTGTCAATCAGGAAGGCGGTCAGGAATATTTTTAACAGGTTCATGACTGCCCCTCCTTGTTTTCGGGGATACTGTAATTGGTTACAGTACAGCCATGCGAAGAACACCCTTCGCAGTTTGCTTCGGTCGTGGGAGCTTTCAGCTTAGATTTGATAAACAAATTAAGAGCGATGAAAAGAGAGAACACAAAGAAACCGCCCGGCGGCAGAACAAAGAAAATTATGGGCTGGTTTATAAACGGGGGAACAGGAACGGAAACAATGGTTCCGCTCCCCAGAATTTCACGTACAAGTGAAATTCCCGTAAGCACCCAGGTAAAACCAAGCCCCATTCCGAGAGCGTCCGCTATTACATCGCCTAACGGTTTTTTTGAGGCGAACCCTTCAACTCGCCCCATGATGATACAGTTTACAACGATCAGCGGGATAAAGACGCCCATTGCTTTAGAAAGATCGGGGAACCATGCTTTCAGCGTGTAATCAATTACAGTGGTAAAGGCCGCGATGATGATGATGAATATGGGAATACGGATTGAATCGGGAATAATTTTTCTGAAAATACTGATTACAACTTCGGACATAAGCAGTACGAAAGTCATTGAAAGCCCCATGCCGATTCCGTTGCGGACCGAAGTTGTAACCGCAAGACTTGAACAAAGGCCGATCATCAGTATTAAAAGCGGATTTTCCCGTATTAAACCGTTAGTGAATATTCTAAAGTAATTTTTAAATGCCGATAACAATTTCATTCTTCTTCTCCTGCGGTGGCGGAGGAAATTGCATCCGGTTCACCGCCTGAAAGCCATGCGCTGAAAGCCAGTCCCGCGGCTTTAACCGAGTTAGACACGGCGCGGCTTGTAATGGTAGAGGCTGTTATTGCGACAACATCATTTTTTACTGCAAACGGGTCGCTCACTTTTTTTCCCGCGAACTGTCCGTAAAAAGTAACGCCTCTCGCGCGGTCAACAAAATACGAAGGAGAGGCGGCATTTGCTCCAAGACCGGGTGTGTCTGAATGTTCCAGTATTATTACGCCTGTAATATAATTTTCGGCGCTTACTCCGACCATTGTTTTTATTTTCCCGCTGTAACTTGCGCATGAAAGAGTCAAAGCGGCTCCGATAATCCTGCCGTTTTTAACAGCGCTGTAGGCGTTTTCAATCGTAATTGCCGTATCGGGACTTTTAATATCGCCGATTAGCTGAAAATCGTCCGTATCCGGAAAAAGTTCTTTAAGCGCCGCTTCAAGGTCAGCCTGCTGCCTCTGCGCGATAATTGCCGAAGTGCCGCTGTAGACAAACGCAAGCATTACACAGGCGGCGGCGGCGAAAATCGCAAGGATGACGCCCAGTTTCATCATGCCCAAAACTTTCATTTTGCCGCCTCCTTTTTTCTGCGCACATAACCGTATTTTTTAGGCAGCAATTTATTTAAGAAGGGAACTGAGGCGTTCATTATCAGTATGGCATAGCATACGCCTTCAGGATAAATTCCCCATTTGCGGATTAACATTGCGATAACGCCGACGCCGATTCCGAAAATCACTTTTCCTTTTTCCGTAACGGGACTTGTTACATAGTCGGTTACCATAAAAACAGCGCCGAAGAAAAGACCGCCTGTAAGGATACTGTACAAGGCAAAAACGGGGTCCTGCCAAAAAGCAAGAGCGGCGATAAAACCCGCCGCAATCATGCTGACAGGAGCCCGCCAGTCGATAGTTCCGGTAGCGAGCAGGAATAAAAAAGAAGCGAGAATTAAGAAGGCCGAAGTTTCACCGATGCAGCCTGCGTGAAAACCTAAAAACAATGTTTTTATTGCTGACCAGTGAGTGTCCGAAGCTGAAAGCCCCGCTTCAATAAGTGATTTGCTTACGCTTGAAATTCCGGCTCCCATTTTTGTAATACCTGCCGGTGTCGCGCCTGTTACAATATCCGCCCAAAAAACCGATCCTATCGGAAGAACGGGAATCCGCCATGTCGTTAAAGCGGCGGGAAAACTCATCACAAGGAAGGCGCGGCCGATTAAGGCGGGGTTAAAAACATTCGCGCCAAGTCCGCCGAAAAATTCCTTCGCTACAACTACGGCAAAAACCGCGCCGAGGGCTGTCATCCAGTACGGGGTGGTTGGCGGAATAACCAACGCAAGAAGGAGACCGCTTACGCCGGCGGAAAGGTCTTTAGCTCTGATCGGCTGTTTTGTAATAAAACGGAAAAGGCTTTCACCCGCAATAGCGGAGGCGATTGCAACAACAATATTTATCAGCGCGGGAAACCCGAAAATTATGATGCCGAAAATTGATACGGGAGCGAGAGCGATAAGCATCATCGTCATCATAATTTTTGAATTTACAGGAGAAGCGATGTGCGGACTTGACTGGAGTAATATTGAGGGTGTTGTTTTTTCTGCCATACTCGCTCCTTTTTACTTTGCCGTCTGCCGCATTCGCAGACGCTGTTTGCCTACGCGGAAACGCTGAACCAGTTTTATTTTTGCCGGACACACATAGGCGCAGCTTCCGCATTCCATGCAGTCTAAAAGTCCCGCTCTTACGGCATAATCAAGATCGTCCGCGTCTAGACTGTTGTTCATAATAACGGGCGAAAGTTTCGCGGCGCAGTTGTGAATACAGCGACCGCAGCGGATACAGGGACCTTCTTCATCGGCGGCGGTTTCTTCTCTTGTCATCAAAATAATGCCGGAAGTGTTTTTTTGAATCGGCACATCCAGAGAAGGAACAGCGTTTCCCATCATCGGGCCGCCGAAAATTATCTTTGCAAGTGTTGAATAATCAATATCCATGAAAGCGGTCGGCAGGTCTTTTAATATCGTCCCTATCGGGGCGCGGATATTTTTCGGCGTTTTACACGCGCCGCCGCTCACGGTCAATGTTCTGTCGATTAAGGGCTTTCCAAGCGTAAACGCCTCCGCAATTGCGATTAACGTTCCGACATTCTGCACAATGCAGCCCGCGTCCATCGGCAGTCCGCCTGACGGAACTTCGCGCCCTGTAAGCGCCGTTATCAGCATTTTTTCTCCGCCCTGGGGATAACGGGTTTGGCACAGACCGATTGATATGTCGCCTTTAACTTCTTCTAACCTGACTGCCTGTTCAATTACCGGAATTAAATCTTTTTTGTTATCTTCCATGCCTATGATTGCGCGGTTAACTCCCGTAATCTTCATAATAATTACAAGTCCTTTTACAAGCAATTGCGGGTTTTCAATAATTGCGGCTTCATCCGTGGTAAGATACGGTTCGCACTCCGCTCCGTCCGCGATGATAAAGTCGATTTGTTTGCCGGGCGGCGGGGAAAGTTTTACATGCGAAGGGAAACCTGCGCCGCCTAAACCAAGTATGCCCGCTTCTCGGATACGGGCAAGAGCGTCTTCCTTTGAGCACTTAAATGGATCAAGAGGAGTCATAAATTCTTCCGAAGTATTATCGTCAGCTTCTATCGTTATGCACAACCCTTCGGTGTTGTTTGCCTGAAGGTGCGGCTCAATTTTTTTTACAATGCCGCTCATTGACGCGTGAACCGGCACTGTCATAAGTCCGGGAGATGCGGCATCGGCGATTTTTTGACCGCGTGTTACCTTGTCACCTATATTAACGATTGGTTTATTAGGCGCTCCGAAATGCTGATTAACAGGAATAACTGCTTGTTTCTGCGCCGGAACAAGCTCAACTGGTTTTCCTTCTGTAGCGTGTTTCCTTGTCGGAAGCTTAAGGCCACGCGTGAATGTATGAACAGCCAACTGCTTCTCCTAATCATTAAAAGAATAACAAATATACGCAAATTTTACAAGGCTTTCATAATTGACCTGCTGTTAAATAAAATGTTATTATAAAAACTTACGGGGTTTTATGTCCGATATAAAAAACATTGTAAAAAATCTTCATCCTCTTGAAGTACAGATTCTTCTTGCTTACAAAAAAGGCGATGAGCTGACAATCGAAAAAGTTGAAAAAGAACTCAAGTTTAAACCGGGAAACGGAAATCAGGCGCTTTCATGGCTTGCGGGCAAGGAGCTTGTGAGTGAGACACGACGGGAAAAAGCTGTCTATTATGAAATGACCGCGCTGGGTCAGGAGTGGAAGGAAAAAGGAAGCCCCGAAGAACGTATCATTGAACTTATAAAAACAGCGAAAGGTCTGCGTCTGCCCGACATAGCCCAATCACTTAAAATAGAAAACAAGGACATCGGCAGCGCTTTTGGAAATCTTTCCAAACTTGGCGTACTTTCAATGGACAGCGAAAAAAAAGCTGTCTTTTCCATACCGCCTGAGAGCCTTGACGATCCTGCAAAAAATCAGGCAGCCGCGTATTTTGCCCTTTTACGGGGCTTGTTTAAAAAAATCAATACATCGGAAGGCGGTCTGCTTGCCGATGCTTTGCTTAATGAAGAAGAAAAAAAAATTATGTCCGGTCTTGCAAAAAAACGCGGAGCCGCTGACGCTCCTTTCCGCCAGATTGACAGAGAAACAGTCTTCTTTGGCTTTACTGTTCTTGAAGACGGCTCGGTTCCCGCCGCCGAAGCCGCGCAAGCTTTAAAACAGGCGGGAATCACAGGCGATGAAATCGGTATTTTAACGCAGTCCATGCTTGAAGACGGAAGCTGGAAAGGGAAAAAATTCAGATCATATAATGTTAAAACGCCTCCTGTAAGACTGACTCCGGGAAGGAGCAACCCTTATGCTAAATTTCTTGAAAACGTAAAAGATAAACTTGTATCCCTGGGGTTTGAGGAATTTGACGGTCCGTTAGTTGAAACCGAGTTCTGGAATTCGGACGCTCTTTTTATGCCTCAGTTTCATTCGGCGCGGGATATTCACGATGTGTACAGCGTAGCGGATTCGTCTTCCAAAGACGGAATTGCGAGGGCTAAATCCATTGATGAGCCGTGGCTTTCCAATATTGCCTGCGCTCATGAAAACGGCGGGAAGACCGGCAGCCGGGGCTGGAATTACGCTTTTGACCGTGAATTTACAAAGAGGCTGATTCTCCGCTCTCAGGGGACTGTACTTTCGGCTAAAACGCTGCCGGCTGCAAAAATCCCCGGCAAATATTTCGGCATTGTGCGCTGTTTCCGTTATGACCGCGTGGACGCTACCCACCTGCCCGACTTTTATCAGACTGAAGGCATTGTGTTAGGTGAAGATGTCAACTTGCGCACGCTTTTGGGGATGCTGGAAATGTTTGCGCTGGAAGTTGCAGGAGCTAAAGAGGTAAAATACGTTCCCGGTTATTTCCCGTTTACCGAACCTTCGGTGGAGGTGCATATCAAACATCCGGTGCTCGGCTGGTTTGAACTTGGCGGCTCAGGCATCTTCCGTCCCGAAGTAACTGAAAGTCTTGGAGTAAACGTTCCTGTCGCGGCCTGGGGCATCGGAATTGACCGCATGGCGCTGATGGCGCTGGGATTAAATGACCTTCGCGAACTTTTCAGTTATGACATTGAAAATGTAAGGTTGAGACGGGCAAAAGCCGGCTGATAATTATAGATGAAAGCAAGTAAAGTCTTTCCAATCGAGCGCTACGGTTATGATTTTATTCCCGCCGAATATCTGCCGCCGGGAGCGGATGAATATTGGCAGCGTAATGCGCAGCAGGCCGAATTGTTTTCCAAAAACAAAGAAAGCTGGCGGAAATTAAAACCCGAAGAAATCGAAATACTTATTAAAAACAGAAATACCTGCGCAAAATGGGAAGATTTTCTTGTAACAGATCCTTTTGATCCTTCTTTAATCTACGATTCTTATTTTTACGGACTGGTTAGAATTGGCGTTCTTAGAAACATTCTTCTTAAACACCACGATTTTTGTATACCTGCGGGAATCCGTAACAGCGTAATTATTTCCTGCGACATCGGCGATGACACAGCGGTACAAAACTGCGCGTATATTTCACATTACATAATCGGAGACAACTGCATACTTTCTGAAATAAATGAAATACAGGCGACTAACCATTCCAAATTCGGCAACGGTGTTGTAAAAAACGGCGAAGCTGAGGAAGTGCGGGTCTGGATTGATGTTATGAACGAAGCGGGCGGACGCTCCATTCTGCCGTTTAAAGACATGATAGCGGCGGACGCTTATTTGTGGGCGGCGTATCGCGATGATACCGCGTTAGCGGAAAAATTAGCGGAAATTACACAGAAACAGTACTGCGGCTTTCGGGGAAGTTACGGAACAATCGGCAGCGGAACTGTGATAAAAAGCTGTTCAATTATCAAGGACACGGCGGTAGGAGAGTGCGCGTACATTAAGGGAGCGAACAAATTAAAAAACCTTACTATACAGTCTTCCGCCGATGAGCCGACGCAGATAGGCGAGGGAGTTGAAATGGTAAACGGCATTGTAGGTTACGCCTGCAGCGCTTTTTACGGTTCAAAGGCTGTGCGTTTTGTTATGGGCAGAAACAGCAACCTGAAATACGGAGCGCGCCTTATCCACTCGGTGTTAGGTGATAATTCAACAGTATCGTGCTGTGAAATTTTAAACAACCTGATCTTTCCCGTACATGAACAGCACCACAACAATTCGTTTTTAATAGCAAGTCTTGTTCAGGGAATGTCGAACATGGCGGCGGCGGCCACGATAGGCAGTAACCACAACAGCCGCGCCAATGACGGCGAAATAAGGGCAAAGCGCGGTTTTTGGCCCGGACTTGCCGTAAGCATCAAACACTCAAGCGTATTTGCTTCGTTTGTGATTATCGCAAAGGGCGAGTATCCGTCAGAACTGAATATTCCTCTGCCTTTCTCTCTTGTAAACAACAATGTACATAAAAACCGGCTTGAGGTAATGCCCGCTTATTTTTGGATTCACAATCTCTATGCGCTTGAGCGCAATTCATGGAAAACCAAAAACCGCGACAGACGAAAAATTAAAATCCAGCGGATTGAAAGCGATTATCTTGCGCCCGATACAGCGGAAGAAATTATCGCCGCCCTTTCGCTTCTGGACGGATGGCTGGGCGAATCGGGCTTTTCGCCGATGGACATGACGGGCGCGGAAGATGTTACGGTCAGCCATATTATATGCCGCCATTTTGAACGCAGTAAAAGGGGACAGGTGATTATGAAACCGCTTGAAGCCATTGCCGCTTACCGCCAAATGCTGCGTTATTATGCGGTTAAAACAATCGTAAACTTTTTTGATGCGCAGCCGTCTTTGGATTATAAAAATTTATGCGAACTGCTTGGTTCTCCCGCTCCTAACGAACGCGTAAAGGATTGGGAAAATTTCGGCGGACAAATTGTTCCGGCTTTCCGCGTTGATAAGTTACGCGAAGAAATCGGGAAAAGCGTATATAAAAACTGGGATGAAATCCACAAGGTGTACGATCTTTGGTATAAAGAGTACCCGCTTGATAAATGCCGTCACGCATGGTCGGCGCTTGCGCTTCTGCACGAGACAGACAAAGCTCCGGATGCCGCCGGATTCAGGAGGGAACTCGCGGCGGTTATTGATATCCGCAGGTGGATAGACAGGCAAATTTTCGAAAGCAGGGAAAAGGACTACCACAATCAATTTAAAAAAGCCACGTTCCGTAATCAGGAGGAGATGGAGCAGGTTCTCGGGAAACCGGGCGACAATTCCTTCATCCGGCTTATTCATAAAGAAAGCGGTAGTTTTTACGAAATGATTGAAAGAATCAGCGCCCGCATAACGGATTAAGCGAATCGGCGCGCTTCTTTTTTCTTGAATAATATATCTTTTACTTTACTTTTTAAAAGCGTCATATTGTACGGTTTTGTAATATAGTCGGCGGCTCCGATTTTAAAAGCGCGGTCTTTTTCCGTCTGATCATTTTCAGAAGTTAAAAACGCTATCGGAAGATTTTTTAGGGAAGGTATGGCTCTTATTTTTTTAAAAACTTCCCATCCGTTCATTCCCGACATAACAATATCCAGTAAAACTAAATTAGGAACAAATTCGTTATTTTTTAATTGATCTAAAGCTTCTTCTCCTGATTTAACTTTATAAATTTCATATTCATCTTTCAGGTATAATTCAGCCGTTATCAGATGCATTTCATCATCATCAATCAATAAAATCTTTTTTTTTCCGGCATTATCCATAACAGATTTATCCTTACATAAAAAAACAGGCTCTTATTTTCAGGCTAAAAATAAATTTTACAAATTACATTATATCATATTTTTTCTGTAATATCAATTTATTTTTCTCAAATTTGCGTAACTTTTAGGCTATTTACGGCAGTTTAACTGTTAATACAGTGATTTTTATCAAATAGTGAGAGTATTTAAAAATACATGGTTTAACAGTTTTGCCGATAAAGAAGGCATTGCAGACATTGAATTGCTTGAAGCGGTAAACAAACTTGAAGCGGAACAGCCGGACGCTGATCTTGGCAGCGGCGTGTACAAGGTGCGGTTAGCCCGTCTCGGCGAAGGAAAATCAGGCGGTATCGTGTAATCGTGTTTTTAAAAGCGGGAACGGACATTTTATCAGTATGGGTATTCAAAAGCAGATCGTGATAATATTGATCAAAAAGAATTAAGTCTTTACAAGAAAATTGCCAAGAAAAACTTAACATAACCGAAAAGGAACTTACAGATGCGATCAATGCAAGGGAATTAATTGAAATCAAGGAGGAGCAATGAAAAAATATCAAAGTAATGCTTTAAAAGTTATACATCAGGATGCCGAAGGCTTGCACCGTTTAGGCATTATAAGCGATAAAGAAATGCGGGAATATGATAAAGATTGCCTTGTTCAGGAGCCGCCAGAAAAAATACAAGACTTATTCGACAACTAACCTCGAACCGAAGATTCGTGTTGTCAAACAAGCTTATTGATATTCTTTTATACTTTGTTATATTTAAATAGAGGTAATACAATGGATACAAAAGTAAAACCTGTTCATTGTTCATTTTTCTTTCTTTTCCTTTACCAAAATTAAAATTTCCTGTATATTAATAATAAGAGAAAAATATGCCGACAAAAACGCCCGTAAAAAAAACCTCTCATAAAACCAAAGGTTTGCAAACCTCTGGTTTGAAACCTGTCAAAAGGACAATTAAAAAAAAACGATAAAAAAGTAACTTGGGACGAAATACAGGCAGGTTTCAAAGAACTGGAAAAAGCCCAAAAAGAAACATGGGCAGCCATACGGGAAACCCAAAAAAACGTTGGCGGACTTAGCAACACATTAGGTTCTATGGTTGAACATATATTAACCCCTGGTCTCCCCCAAAAATTCAAAAAATTTGGCTATTCCTTTACCCGAATAGCCAGTTATAGTTATGCGGAAGGGGTCTGGGCGCAAATTGACGGAATGCTTGAAAACGGCACGCAAGCAATGGCAGTTGAAGTAAAAATGACACTTAGGCAATCAGATATTGACGACCATATTTTACGCATGGAAAAAATACGCAAATTTGCCGATGAACACGGCGACACAAGAAAATTCATAGGAGCGATAGCCGCTATAATCACAGACGAACCTACCAAAAAATACGCTTTAAAAAAAGGTCTTTTTGTCATAGAACCAAGCGGCGAAGATGTCAAAGTTACCAAGCCGGAAGGTGAACCGAGGGTTTGGTAGTACAAAAATTATCAGTATCAAAATACCGCCTCAGTAAATTAAAGCCAATGATAAAAGCCGTGCCGTCAGTTCCCGCTTTAATAATAATAGTTTCAGTCTAAGTAAGGCTTTTACCGCCATATTGCCGGTAAGTCTTTTTTATTGAGTCATTTACAGATATTGAAATGTCTGTTACAAGCCTGTCTATAAGCGTTTTTGTATCGTCAATTATAGTTTTATTTTGCCTAAAAAGCTCAAATTCTTCTATTTGAAAATCAGTATGAGAAAAGACATTTAAAGTTAGGTTAAAATGTGTAAATTTTTATGTCTTTATTTCTTTTCTGTTAATTTCTCCGTGATTGTCGAACAAGTCAAATTATTATAGAATAAAATTATGAAAATATATTTAGATCATTGTACGTATAATAGACCATTTGATGACCAAAATAACATAAAAAATTAATTAGAAACATCGGCAAAATTACATATTCAGGATCATATAAAACAAGGAAAATATGACTTGGTTTGATCTTATATGTCAGATTTTGAAAATGATAATAATCCGAATATTGAAAACAAAAAATCTATTCAATTATGGGAAAATATATCAAAATAAAAATGCAAATCATCTGAAAATATTTTGACACAAAGAAATTGATTGTGTTAAAATAGTTAATCCTATAGATTTTGTACGGGATATGGAGAAAAGAAATGAGAAATGAAAATGTATTGAAAGTTGAGGCAATAGATTTATTACTAAGAACTTTTGGGGTTTTTGAAACCGAACGATTCATAGCCAGTATTAAAAATAATAATTTTGACTATACAGAATGGTATAAGAATTTATGGAAGGATAGACCCGTAAATGAAATACATAATATGGCAGCAGAATTTGAAAAAGAAAAGTATAAAATATCTTAAGAATGTTCTTTTTTCATAATCTTGGCAAGATTAAGAATAATCTGACGGTCTCTGCTATTTAACTGTTCGCAGGCAAGGACAATTTCCTGAATAACACTGTTTATTGTAAGAAACGCCGGTATGCCTTCGGTATGACAGCGAAAATGATTTTGAGATAACCAATATAAACGGTGAAGTAACTATTACCGGTTATCTCGGCTCTAAACAGAAAATTCGTATTCCGCCTTGTATACAAAATCTTCCGGTTACAAGCATTGGAGAACGTGCTTTTATTAACTGTACCAAATACGAAGCATGTATGCCGACTTACAAACAATCGACGATAAAGTATGGGAACGCTTTAATGCAAGCAAAGAAAAAATACAATGGTATTATGAAAGTATTGTTAAGGCGTTATCTGATATTTCAGAAGCAGATATGTATTATGATTTAAAAGAAATGGTAAGCGATGTTTTTACACTGGATTGGAGCAATTATAAAGAGAAATGAATTTTGTATTTAGACGACACCACGGGAATTTATAAATTTTTTCAAGCCGATTTTTCATATAAGTAAAACTTCGGCTTTTCTTCGTCTTCTGCCGGCAGCGGTTCCGGCTCACCGTCAAAATCGAGGTCTTCATCAAAAATCAATATAAATGAACCATCGGCTGTTTCATAACTTAAACAAAAATCAAGCTCGTAATCCTCGGCTGTAAAGGCGCTTAATCCTTGATACGATATACTGCTTGTTTCAATATCATTTTCTCCGGTTGGATCTATTATTCGTTCAGGGTGTTTTTGTGCGTATAAATCAATTTTCTTATATGTATATTCATTAGCAAGCAATATGTTAGGAAATATATTAAATTTTTTGCGAAACTTTACAACATATAAATTTATAGTATCATCCCATACTGCGAAGTCTGTAATAACTCCTGTCATCTTTAATCTGTTATCGGTTTCCATAATAATATCCCATAAACCAGCCTGAAACAAACTAATTTTACAAGGTAACACATTCGCTGTGATGCTTGTTTTTAAAATTCATTATAAGTATAATGTCGAATATGCCAAAAATTGAAGTAAACGAGGAAATTTTTTATACGCTTGCAGGAAAGTCCGGCGGCTGGAAAAACAGGGATGAATTTGAAGAAATTCTTGCCTCCGCCAAGGCCGAACTTGACGAAGACAGCGATAAAAATCTTCCGGTAAATGAACGTATTCTAAAAATTGAACTTAACGATACAAACCGGCCTGATCTTTGGGGAACAGCCGGGTGCGCCCGCCAGCTAAAGGTTTATAACGGCGGGAAAATACCCGAGTACGGCTTTTTTTCAAAGCAGGGCGATATAAAAAAAACCACACGTAAGGTAAAAGTAGAGGCGAGCGTTAAAAAAGTGCGTCCTTACCTTTCGGGTTTTGTGGCGAGCGGCAAGGCGATTACGGACATGATGCTGCGTGATATGATTCAAACCCAGGAAAAACTTGCCTGGAATTTCGGGCAGAAGCGGCGCGGCATATCAATGGGGCTTTACCGTATTTCATTGATTAAATGGCCTATTATTTACAGGGGCGCAGACCCCGATTCTGTTTCTTTTGTACCGCTCCAGTGGGACTGTCCTCTGACCCTTAGGGAAATCTTAAAACAGCACCCTAAGGGCAGGGAATACGCTTTCATTCTGGAACATGAACCAATCCACCCGCTGCTGCTGGATTCGCAGGAATTTATTCTCTCCTATCCGCCAATCATCAATTCCAATGATCTGGGCGCGGTGCAGGTCGGCGATGATGAAATTTTTGTGGAACTTACCGGCACAGATATGGCATCGGTTACTCTGGCGGCTTCAATCGTCGCGTGCGATCTGGCGGATAATGGGTTTACTATTGAACCTGTAGAAATTGAGTATGAATTTGATACGCCTTTCGGCGGGAGCGTGGTTTTCCCGTACTATTTCCAAAAGCCGGTTTTTTGTTCGCTGTCAAGGATAGAAAAATTCCTGGGGGAAAAATTATCCGCCGGTGAATGTGTGCAGGCTCTTAACCGGATGGGCGTAAAAGCGGAAGAAGCAAGGGCGGCGGAATTGGGGCAGACCTGTGAAACAGAAGGCGTGCGCGCGCGGCCTCCTGAATACAGGAACGATTTTCTTCACGCGGCGGATGTTTGTGAAGATGTTATGATTGGACGCTCGCTTGGCTCTTTTAAGCCGGAGCGTCCCTCAGATTTTACAATCGGAAGGCTTTTACCTGTTACCCTGTTCAGCAGGCAGGTTAAAGAACTGCTTATCGGTATGGGTTATCAGGAAATGATCTACAACTATTTAGGCTCTCATAAGGATTTAGCGGAAAATATGCGCCTTACTGCCGGCAGCGGTAATGATAAATTAATCCGTATCTCCAACCCTATGACGGAAAATTACGAATATGTCCGCAATTCCGTTATCGCCTCCCTAATGGCAAGCGAATCAATCTCCGGACGTTCTGTTTATCCGCATAAAATTTTTGAAGTCGGCAAAGTCGCTTGGCTTGATGATGCTGAAAATTACAAAAGTACCACCCGTCAATCCGCCGGATTTCTTCACGCCGGAGCGGACGCCAATTTTAATTCAGCCGCCGCTGAACTTCAAACGCTTTTTTATTACCTTTCCCGCGAATATAATGTGGAAGAAGCGGATGATCCCCGTTTTATTTCCGGCAGAGCGGCGGCAATTATTTACAACGGAAAACAAGTCGGCGTTTTTGGCGAAATAAACCCGGAAGTGCTTGAAAACTGGGGCGTTACAATCTCCTGTATTGCGGGCGAGATTGATTTGGATATGCTTTTATCGTAAATTTGACGGTAAATGAATGTAATCTTGACATCAAACTCTAAACATTTTATCATATAAATAATGGCAGCAAATAATAATCAAGAAGACATGGATCCTGAACTTGCCGCATTGCTGGGAACAGCCGGTGACTCCGGCGGTCCCCTTCCTGATTTTAACGATATATTCGGAGATTCAAAAGATACCAAGGATGTCAAAGAACCTTCAGGCGACAGCGTTAACCTTTCTCTAAGCGGATTTCCCAAGATAACCAAGCATTTTGAAGATAAGCCGCATAATTATTTCAGCGATCCCAATTATTATAAAATCGCCCTTTCCAATGAAGGGGATATAGCTCAAAGGGTGCATAGTATTCTGCAAAAATATCTTACGGCAAAGGATCCGAAAGACCGCAGTGTTTTTCGTCAGCAATTCATTACGCCGTATTGGGAATTTCTGTTAAATGTAGCAAGAAAAGCAACAGGAAAAATGCCCGCTCCAAAGAAATTTCTGCTGAGGTTTGCTCTTTTACATCCTACTTTTATCACTCCGGAAACAAGGGAATTTTTCAGCAAGGTAATAGTTGAGAATACGCTTGAGCAGCCTATTAATTATATGGACGAATGGCTTAATGCTGTGGGAACAAACAAAATGCGTCCGTCTACAACAGATGAAGTAAGGGTGTCCAGAAGCAATCCGCAGTCAAAAATTCAACAACTGCTGGAAAAGGCAAACGGTAAGCTTGACGGCGCAAGGTCTATCCTGAAACAAAAAGACAGGGAACGGCACGAAATTGAAAGAATAATAAAGGACAGGCTTGCGTCTGTTTTTGAACATGGATCCATGCGTGAATTAGATGAAGTCAGCGACTGTTTAAATGAAAGACAAAAAGCTTCTATTGCAGAAATTCAAACCCTGCTTAAGGATTTAATGAGAAACGACCATGATATGCAGGTTAGCTTAAAAGATTATAACGCCGCAGAAGAAGATGTTCATGTGTTAGCTGCAAAACTTGAAGCGGAAGGCGGCGCTGTTGCCGTTGACCTGGGCGCTGTTGACGCTGAATTTGACACTATACGGCAAATGGCAAAAATGACGTGCGGACGGCAGGGAAATCATTTTCCGCTTCTTACAAGCGAGTATTTCCATTCAAGTCCCAACGATATAGGCATACGCGAAAACGTACTCCTTATGATGGCAAAGATAGAAAGCGTTGACGCGGAGGCTTTTTGCCGCGTCTATAAAAACAAGCTGAATCGCATAGTGCCGTATGTTCTTTTAATACCCACTTACGGTGATTTGGGTTTTTGCTGGGAACCCTTTGACCGTTTCAACCGCGCGACAAGCCGCGGACGCATTATTATTCCGATGTATCCCAAAAATTTATATCTGGCTGTTTTAACCGCCGTTGCCGATCTTCGCTGGCAGGTGGCAAAAGAGAAAGCGTCGTTTTACTGGATGGAAGAGGGACTTACGGGAAATTATTACCAGTGGTTCCAGTCTCAGAAATTAAAAGGCGACATAAAGGAATATTTTATTAGGGATTATATTCTGTGGATGACAAAGGAAGCGGAAGGTATACAAAAACTCGAAAAAGATGTACGGGGAACTTTCTGGCGTTATATGCCGTTCACAAGGGAAGTAAAGGAAAAACTTAAAAACCGTAATTTGATATATCAGGAACTTTATCAGCGCGATATTAACCGCACAATGTCTGACGGGTATTAAACTTGTCGAACAAATCTATTAAAGAATTTTTCTGAAAATCTCAAAAGCGTCTTCATGTGAAACGGTCCACGGTGAATTAGCTACAAATTCCAGGTTGCGGGCCGCTTCAACCGCCGCTGTTACACGGTCAAGCGGAATATTGAATTCTTTTAAATCGCCCTTTATGTTAAGGGATTCCATACAATTCTGTATACCTGTTATGGCTGAATTGGCTGCTTCCGCCACGGAGGAGGTCTTTCCGGCGCTGCCGAGGAATGAAGCTACACGAGCCATTTTTTCAGGGCGTACGCTGATAAGTTTTTCCATAATGTATGGGAGCAGTACGGCGGAACAATGATGTTTTTGCACCGGAAAACGGGCGTTAATTGCATAGGACAGGGCGGAACCTACTCCCGGAGAACTTGCGGCATTTCCAAACGCCGCAAGAAAACTTGCCTGCGCGTATAAATCCGCGTTTGTGCCGCTGGTTTTTAACAATTTTGCGAAAAAATTTATTGCTCTTTCCAATATAGCATCTGACAAAAAATTGGCTTTTAAGGAACAATACGCTTCTACCGCCGCAATAACGCCGTCAAAAAGAAACGTTACTGGGTTTGTGTCTGAAGGCAGCGTTAATAAATTACTGTCAATAATTATCGCGGCGTAAAGGCGGCCGGGCGACTGGACAAACTTGACTAAACGGTTGCGGGGATCCGGCGCTACAAAGAAATTTGTTAACGAAAAAGCGTCCAGTCCTTCTGTCGGAATGGAGATAAACGGCAGGAATTTACTTTGAGATGTACGGCCTTCCAGCAGATCAAAAGATTTGATTTTCGTAGGCATCATAATTGCAACCATACGCGAGATTAATTGTATTTTATATCCGCCGAAACCAATGATTGCATCGCAATGGGCTGCGTGTGTAAGTTCAACAACGTTATCTGCCATATCTACTGTGGAACTTTCTCCTATTCCGTCAAATACAATAGCTTCTATATTTGAATCTTTAATTATTTCTTTCAGTTTGTTTACGATTTTAGAGTCCACATCATGATCTGCGGCAATCATTATGCGTTTCCCGTAACGGCTGCATATTGTTCCGGCTGTACTGAGTGTATCCGCTCCGATGATTATTTCAGGATCAAATTTAAATGAAATATCCATTTCTTTCCTGTTTTCCGGCAAAAAAAAGCCTGACCGCTTGAACACTTGCTTTGCAAGTGGTCAAGCGGTCAGGCCCAATTGCACTTTTATTAAAGTCTTACGCAAACCATGCGTTCAAAATTTTTTCCGCTGTAGCATTGATAACCTTGTCATTTAAATACGCAGGATCATCAATTTTCTGCCTGAGTTCAGCAATCCGGGCATCATCCATTTCCGGGGCGGATTGAATTAGTTCAATAACCTGATATTTCTCAGCTTTTTCCATCGCTTCTTCGGAAATAGTGATAGTATCAGCCTTTTCGTTCCCCCCCACTTGTTCATTCCTTCCCGGTCTTTTTCCGGGCGGAATGGGTTCTACATGACCTATCCTGTTTACTGTCATACTCATACCCTACCTATAGCCTATTATCGGCAACTATATATTATAAGTTTACCAGCTATTTATATTTATTACCAGATATATACAGAGAAAATTCTCCAATTTGTTCCCTTTTTTTACCTAAAATGTTAAGCGCCTCAGCGGCGGAACCGCGGATAAATTCCTCATGAATCTTGGTCATTTCCCTTCCAATGCAAATATACCGTTCACTGTCAATTTCGGCAATGTCCTCAAGCAGCTTAAGAATTCTGAAAGGAGATTCGTAGATAACGCAAGCCGCGTCCATAGCCATTAATTCACGCAAACGGCTCTTTCTTCTTCCGGCTTTCGGCGACAAGAATCCTTCAAAGACCACCGTTTTGTCCCTTCCGCCGGCAACGCTTAACAAGGCGGCAAACGCAGAAGGTCCGGGTATAGGAATTACATCGTGTCCCGCCTGCGCCGCCATTACCGCCAGCACCGCGCCGGGATCGCTCAGGGCGGGAGTGCCGGCATCGCTGGCATATGCCACTGTCTGCCCCTGATTTAGGGCGGAGATCACTTTTTCCGCCGCAAATTCTTCGTTTTGGGAGCGGCAGGACAGCATTTTAACCTGAATTCCCAGATGATTTAGGAGTTTCAAGGTACGGCGGGTATCTTCACAGGCTACAAGGTCAACTTTTTTCAGCGTTTCCACCGCTCTGAAACAAATATCGCCTAGATTTCCAATAGGTGTACCGATAATATATAGAGTTGCCATGTTAAAATTATAACCTGTTTGACCGTTTGCTATGCAAGTGGTTTAGTTTTATAAGGAACCTTATGGAAAAATCTTTATATATGCTTATATATATTTTCGCCGCCCTAATTTTATTTTGGTTTGGGCACTCTCTGTTTTACGGTAAATTACCGCCTTTTTTCCCGAAAATATTTTCGTTTAAGGAATGGAGAAGGATAAATAAAAAATTAAAAGAAAAAGAAGAAAACGAAGAGAAGATCGAGAAAGGAGATCCGGGTTCTTCACGGGTATGCCCTATTTGCTCGTCAAAATTAATAAAAAGCGAACAAATTAAAACTGTGGCTTTTCCTTCTCTCGCCGGCAGCAAGTACCGCACGATGCATGTTCGCGGCTGTCCTATCTGCCTAAGTAACAGCGCTCCAAGAAAATGCCCGATTTGCGGAATTGATATGAATTTAGACGACTTCCTTATCTGCCGTATGTTTGAACGTTCTACCAGTAAGAATCATATTCATGTGCTGGGCTGCAACCAATGCAGAAAAACTTAATAAAAAATTTTTAGCGGGTAATTAGCCCGGTATTTTATAACTGAGGATTTCCCGGTTTTCTGCAATGCGCCGGGCTGACAAAAACTTCCAATTCGCCTTGTTGACATGTTTTCCTCTATATACGTATTATTATATAAGTACATAATCGGTGAATAATAACCGATAAACGTGTATTGAATTGGCGGATTTAAGCCAGTTAAAATTGTTCTGAAAAAGGGGTATTCTATGGCGCGGTTTACATTACCTCGTGACCTGTATCACGGGAAAGGCGCTCTTGAAGCGTTGAAAACACTCAAGGGGAAAAAGGCAATCGTAGTAGTTGGCGGCGGAAGCATGAAAAAATTCGGCTTTCTGGATAAGACTGTTTCGTATCTTAAAGAAGCCGGCATGGAAGTGGAGCTTTTTGAAGGCGTCGAGCCTGACCCCTCTGTTGAAACGGTTATGAAAGGCGCCGCTGCTATGCAAAAATTCTGTCCCGACTGGATTGTCTCCATCGGCGGCGGCTCACCTATTGACGCGGCAAAAGCAATGTGGGCTTTTTATGAATATCCGGACACAAAATTTGAAACCCTCTGTAACCCCTTTCACTTTCCCACCCTGCGGACTAAAGCAAAATTCTGCGCCATTCCTTCCACATCGGGAACCGCAACGGAAGTTACCGCCTTTGCGGTAATCACCGATTACAAAGCGGGTATTAAGTACCCGTTGGCGGATTTTAACATCACCCCCGACGTGGCAATTGTAGACCCTGCGCTGGCGGAAACAATGCCGCCCAAACTCACGGCAAATACCGGTATGGACGCAATGACCCATGCTATTGAAGCGTATGTGTCAACTTTGAATTGCAATTACACCGACCCCCTGGCTCTGCACGCGATAAAAATGATAAGCGAACATCTGGTTAATTCTTACAAGGGAGATAAAGAAGCGCGGGCAAAAATGCACGACGCCCAGTGCCTTGCGGGCATGGCTTTTTCCAACGCTCTTTTGGGAATCGTACACTCTATGGCGCACAAGACCGGCGCGGCTTATTCTGGAGGGCACATCGTCCACGGCGCGGCCAATGCCATGTACCTGCCCAAGGTTATTCAATTTAACGCCAAAGACAGTGTCGCGGAGAAACGTTATGCGGAAATCGCCCACTTTTTAGGGCTGCATCATGCGGGGTTAAGGCATCCCATAGAGGGAGTCAGAGCGCTTGTCAACCACATCAGGCATATGAACAAGGATTTGGACATTCCTCACGGTATCAAAGATTACGAAGGCGGCATTATTAACGAGAAGGAGTTCCTTGAAAAACTGCCCCATGTTGCGGCTAACGCAGTGGGCGACGCCTGTACCGGCTCCAATCCGCGTAAAATCACACCGCCCGAGATGGAGAAGCTTTTAAAAGCCTGTTTCTACGACACAGACGTGGATTTTTAAATACTGAAGGGCAGGCTGTAGAATGGCAAAAATTTTACGAAAAAAAACGATGAATCCGACTGTTACCCTGATGGAAGTGGAAGCTCCGCTTATAGCGGCAAAAGCCCAGCCGGGTCAGTTTGTTATTATCCGGGCCGACGCGGACGGCGAGCGGATACCGCTGACCATTGCCGATTATGACAAACAAAAGAAAAGCGTTACCATCATCTTTCAGATTGTGGGCGCAACGACCTTCCGTTTGAATCAGCTTCAAGAAGGAGACGCGCTGCATGATATTGTCGGGCCCCTGGGGAATCCCTCGGACTGCTCGGCGAAAAAGGTAGCCATTATCGGCGGGGGCGTGGGAACGGCTATTGCGTATCCGTTGGCCAAAAAGTTTTTCGCTCAGGGAACGCAGGTACACGCCATTACCGGTTTTCGTACCAAAGACCTGGTAATTCTTGAGGATGAGTTTCGCTCCGCCGCGCATGAGTTTGAGCTTATGACCGACGACGGAAGCTACGGCAAGAAAGGACTTGTAACCGAAGCGTTGAAAGCATCTCTCGACAAGGGTGAAAAATACGATGAAGTAATCGCTATCGGGCCTCTGATCATGATGAAGTTTGTCGCCGCAACTACAAAACCTTACGGCGTAAAAACTACCGTCAGCATGAACCCAATCATGGTTGACGGAACGGGAATGTGCGGCGGCTGCCGCCTGAGCGTTGGCGGCAAAATGAAGTTTGCCTGCGTTGACGGTCCTGACTTTGACGGCCATGAGGTTGATTTTGGCGAAGCGCTTACAAGGGGCGGTATGTACCGTCCCTTTGAGGCAAAGGCCTACGAGACGGCCTGTAATCTTTTCAAAAAGGCGGTGGCGCAATGACGGCTAACATGAGAACGACAAAAAATGAAATGCCGGTACAGGATCCTGCTGTCCGCAGCGGCAACTTTTCGGAAGTTGCTCTTGGTTACAGCGAGGAGCAAGCCGTTGATGAAGCGAAACGCTGCCTGGGCTGCAAAAATAAACCCTGTGTGGATCATTGCCCCGTCAATATTGATATTCCGGCCTTTATCTCCCTTATAGCGGAAGGCGAACATGAAAAAGCCTACCAAACCATAACAGAGCACAATTCTCTTCCGGCAATCTGCGGCAGGGTCTGCCCCCAGGAAAGCCAGTGCGAGGGAAAGTGTACGCGGGGCATAAAGGGCGAACCGGTCGCTATCGGCAGGCTGGAACGTTTTGCCGCGGATCATCACAAAGCGAATTCCGCTTCCGCAGGAACCGCGAAATCCGCTCCTGTAAAAAGCAAGAAAGTGGCGGTTATCGGTTCCGGACCTTCGGGACTTTCCTGCGCGGGGAATCTGGCGCGGAAGGGCTATAATGTTACAATTTTCGAGGCGCTTCATCGTGAAGGCGGCGTACTGGTTTACGGTATCCCCGAATTCCGTCTGCCAAAGGCGATTGTTCAGCATGAAATTCAAGGGCTCAAAGACATGGGCGTTGAAATTGTCTGCAATACGGTAATCGGAAAAACGCTTACCGTGGATGAGCTTATGCATGAGCAGGGCTACGCGGCGGTATTCATCGGTTCCGGCGCGGGGCTGCCTACCTTTATGAACATTCCCGGCGAAGATATGAACGGCGTGTATTCGGCAAATGAATTTTTAACCCGTATCAATTTGATGAAAGCTTATATTGACGGAAGCGCTACTCCAATTCAAGCGGCAAAAAAAGTCGCTGTTATAGGCGGAGGAAATGTGGCGATGGATTCCGCCCGCTGCGCGAAACGGCTGGGGGCGGATGTAACCATCATCTACCGCCGCACCGAAAAAGAACTTCCCGCCCGGCATGAGGAAGTGGAGCACGCAAAGGAAGAAGGCATTAACTTTATGCTCCTCACCAGTCCTATCAAAATCTCGGGCGATGAAAAGGGCTGGGTCAAGTCGATTACCTGTGAAAAGATGACCCTTGGCGAACCCGACAAATCGGGCAGAGCCAGGCCGATTCCCATTCCCGGGAGCGAAACCGACATAGAGGCCGATTGCGTTATCATGGCTCTCGGCACCTCGCCCAATCCGCTTATCCGAAACTCAACGAAGGGGCTGGATACGCAAAAATGGGGCGGCATTATCGCCGACGAGGCTACCGGCAAAACCAGCCTGGAAGGAGTCTACGCCGGAGGAGACGCGGTAACCGGAGCGGCCACAGTAATTCTCGCCATGGGCGCGGGAAAAAAAGCCGCCGAAGCAATTAATACGTATCTACAGTAAAGAGAAGTCTATAGGGAGATTACTAACCGCAAAAGGAGAGTAAATAATGGCAGAGAACAAGCAAGAGCCAGTAACTGAGCCGGAAAGTCTGCAACGGGCGCTTAAACGTATTCGTGAAGCGCAGAAAAAATTCGCCGCTTTTAACCAGGAGCAGGTGGACAGGATATTCTTCGCGGCGGCAAGAGCCGCGGCAAAGGAACGTATCCCGCTTGCGAAAATGGCGGTAACTGAAACCGGCATGGGCGTTGTTGAGGACAAGGTTATAAAAAACCACTACGCCTCGGAGTACATCTACAACGCTTACAGGAACGAAAAAACCTGCGGTGTAATCGAGGAAGACCAGGTGTACGGCATCACCCGAATAGCCGAGCCTATCGGTCTTGTGGCTGCGGTAATTCCCACCACCAATCCCACCTCCACGGCGATTTTCAAATCGTTGATTTGCCTTAAAACACGCAACGGAATTATCATCTCGCCGCACCCCCGCGCCAAAGCCTGCACCTGCGCCGCCGCCAAAATCGTACTGGACGCGGCGGTAGAGGCTGGAGCGCCCGAAGGGATCATAGGTTGGATAGACGAACCCAGTCTTGAAATGACCAATACGGTAATGAAAGAAGCGGACATCATTCTGGCAACAGGCGGACCGGCCATGGTCAAATCCGCTTATTCCTCCGGCAAGCCGGCTGTCGGCGTCGGCTCCGGCAATACGCCTGCCATCATCGACGACAGCGCGGATATACTCCTTGCCGTTAACTCAATCATTCACTCAAAAACATTTGACAACGGAATGATATGCGCGTCCGAACAGTCCGTCATCGCTCTGTCCGGCATTTACGAAAAAGTGAAAGCCGAATTCACCCGGCGCGGCTGTTACTTCCTTACTCCTGAAGAAACCGAAAAGGTACGGAAAACGATCATTGTCCGAGGAGCGCTTAACGCGAAAATCGTCGGGCAGAAAGCGGCGACAATCGCGGAGCTTGCCGGCGTAAAGGTTGATGAAGCGACAAAAATCCTCATCGGCGAAGTGGAAAGCGTGGAGCTTTCGGAAGAATTCGCCCACGAAAAACTTTCCCCGGTACTCGCTATGTACAAGGCGAAGGATTTTGACGATGCGCTGGAAAAGGCCGACCGTCTGGTAAAAGACGGCGGTTACGGACACACAACCAGCGTATATCTTAACCCGCAAACAGGCGCGGACAAACTTGCCGCTTTCAGCGCGCGCATGAAAACCTGCCGCATTTTGCTCAACACGCCTTCAGCGCAGGGCGGTATCGGCGATCTGTACAACTTCCGCCTGCGGCCTTCGCTTACTCTTGGCTGCGGCAGTTGGGGCGGCAACTCGGTTTCGGAAAATGTCGGCGTTAAACACCTGTTAAATATAAAAACACTGGCGGCAAGGAGGGAAAATATGCTGTGGTTCCGCACTCCCGAAAAGGTATATATAAAGAAGGGATGTCTCCCCGTGGCTCTGGACGAACTTAAAACCGTTATGGGAAAAAAACGCGCGTTCATCGTAACCGACACGTTCCTGTATCAAAACGGTTATACAAAAACCATCACTGAAAAATTGGACAGCATGGGCATTGTCCATGAAACTTATTTTGATGTCGCCCCCGATCCTACATTGGGTTGTGCGAAAAAAGGCGCGGCTCTGATGGACGCCTTTAAGCCCGATGTGATAATCGCGCTCGGCGGCGGCTCGGCAATGGATGCCGGTAAAATCATGTGGGTGCTCTACGAACATCCCGAAGTTGATTTTGAGGATATGGCGATGCGTTTCGCCGACATTCGCAAGCGGGTTTACACCTTCCCCAAAATGGGAGAGAAAGCCTACTTTATCGCAATACCCACTTCCGCGGGAACGGGCAGCGAAGTAACGCCGTTTGCCGTTATTACAGACGAGACCAAGGGCATGAAATACCCGCTTGCGGATTACGAACTATTGCCCGACATGGCGATAGTAGACGCAGATGTGCAGATGAACGCGCCCAAGGGGCTTACAAGCGCGTCCGGCATTGACGCGGTAACCCACGCTCTTGAAGCATACGTATCAGTCATGGCAACGGACTACACCGACGGTCTTGCGATACAAGCCCTCAAGGTGATTTTCAAATGGCTGCCCATCGCTTACAACGAAGGCGCGGCAAATCCGGTCGCTCGTGAAAAGATGGCGAACGCCGCCACTATAGCGGGTATGGCTTTTGCCAACGCGTTCCTCGGCGTGTGCCACTCAATGGCGCACAAACTCGGCGCGTTCCACCACCTGCCCCACGGAGTCGCCAACGCGCTTATGATCAACGAAGTTATCCGTTACAATGCCTGCGAAGTTCCGCCCAAAATGGGAACCTTTCCCCAATACGATCACCCAAAAACACTTTCCCGTTACGCGGAAATCGTAGATGCTCTTGATTTCGGAGGTTCAAGCGATGAGGAAAAACTTGAAAACCTGATAGCCGCCATTGAATGGTTAAAAGAACAGATTGGAATCAAGAAAACTATCAGGGATTACGGTATTGATGAAAAAGATTTTCTTGCCCGTCTTGACGACATGAGCGAAAAGGCGTTTGATGATCAATGCACCGGCGCAAATCCGCGGTATCCTTTAATCGAGGAAATCAAACAAATGTATCTTAACGCTTACTACGGCATGAATATTCATCTGGGCGGTCCCAACGGAAAGAAGGAGCAGGCGTAATGAATAACTACAAACTGGAAAAAATAATCGCCGTGCGGACGGCAAAGACAATCTACCGGGACGGGGATAAAGTGATAAAACTTATGGGCGAAGAATACCCCTCGCCGGATATACTATCCGAAGCGCTCAACCTTGCTGTGGTGGGAGAGACCGCCTTAAAGGTTCCCCGTCTGGTGGAAGTAACGAAAATAAACGGCAAGTGGGCGGTAGTGTGGGAATATATTGAGGGAACCACGCTTGACAAGCTTTTAGAAAAAAACAAGGACAAGGAACAGCAGTACCTTGAGCGCTTTGTTGACATTCAGCTTGATATGTACCGCTACAGCGCGACAAGGCTTCCCTTGCTTACCGAAAAAATGGAACGCAAGATAAAAGCCTCCGGTCTTGACGCGACCTCCCGCTACGAAATTTTAGGAAGGCTGGCAAGTATGCCCAAACACACTAAACTCTGCCACGGCGACTTTAATCCCAGCAACATTGTTATCACCGAGAAAGACGAAGCGTATATAATCGACTGGTCGCATGCCGCTCAGGGAAACGCCTCGGCGGACGCTGCGCAAACTTACCTGTTGTTCTGGCTTGCGGGTAATATCACTTTGGCGGATAAATACCTTACGCTTTATTGCAAAAAAAACGACACGGCGAAACAGTATGTGGAAAAGTGGCTTTCCATTGTGGCGGCTTCGCGGCTTCCAAAGGCAAGGCCGGAAGAAAAAGAATTCTTACTGCATTGGGCCAATGTAGCTGAGTACCAATGATCATTTCCAGGAGAGGTATATTATGAAAGTAACGGTTTGTATCGGCAGCGCCTGCCATGTTAAAGGCGCGGGAAATATTGTAGAAGAGTTGCAGTCCCTTATCGCCCAAAAAAATTACGGCGAAAAGGTAGAATTGGCAGGCGCGTTCTGTATGGGTAAATGCGCCACCGGCGTTTCGGTAACGGTGGACGGCGACTATCACTCGTTACAGCCGGAAAACACCAAAACCTTCTTTGAAGAACAGGTAGTGAAAAAAATATAAAATAACAAATAACAGATAACAAATGTAGAATTAAGCAAGCATTGCGTGATGTCAATCCGCGATGTTTGCTAAGTTCACTTTATTCTATTTGTTATTTATTATTTTTTATCTGTTATTTGTTTTAAGGAGGTTAAACGCATGGATACCATCACCGTCTGTATGGGCAGTTCCTGCTTCGGCAAAGGCAATTCAGCTAACGCCGAATATGTTACCCGCTTTATTGAGGAGCATAACCTCCTGGACAGCATAGAAGTTTCAGGCTGTCTTTGCTGCAATGCCTGCGCGCAGGGACCGAACATCAAAATCAACGACAAGCTCATTTCCAGTGTTTCGGAACAAACCGCCGCGAATATTATCGCAAAAGAATTGGGGCTGGAATTATGAGCGCTGTATTGGGTATAACGAAAACTCCGGTTTACACAGACCTTGCCGAATGTCATGACTGCTACAAGTGCATTCGCAAATGTCCGGTTAAGTCTATCAAGTTGGAGAAGGGACAGGCAAGCATTATTATAGACCGCTGTATTTACTGCGGACGGTGCGTTAAGAGCTGTCCCTCCCATGCCAAAAAATACCGGAACGATGTTGAAAAAGTAAAGCTGTTATTGACGGACGGGCGGAAAACGGCAGTTTCCCTTGCGCCGTCATTTATTTCCGAATTTACCGACTGGAAAACGGAAGAACTTATCGCCGCGTTAAAAAAATTGGGGTTTGCCGCTGTGTCGGAAACCGCCTTGGGCGCGGATTTTCTTTCCGCCCGTATTGCCCGTGATCTGGCATCGCGCCGCGCCTCTGCGGATAATACCAATAGCCCGTTGATGATTTCCTCTGCCTGTCCTGTCATTGTCGAATACATAAAACTTTACAATCCCCGCATCGCGCCCTATATTTCACCTCACGCCTCGCCGCTGCTCACCCATGCCCGGTTTCTCCGTTCCCGTTACGAAGCGGTAGTATTTATCGGGCCGTGCATCGCAAAGAAACACGAAGCCGACCTTTACGAATCGGAGATTGACGCCGCTATTACCTTCAAGGAACTGCGCGAATGGCTGCAAAAAGAGTGTATAACGCCGCAGACAATATCGGTTTCTTCTTCCGCTCTTGCGGACTGCGCGTTTGAACCCCGCCGGAGCGCGAAAGGAGCGTTTTTTCCGATTGAAGGCGGTGAGATAACCGCTTTTTCCGAATACATCACGGAAGCGGCGTCTGCGGAAAAAGGGCTTCAAATACATACCCTTACGGCATCGGGTTTTCACGCGGTCGGCGATCTATTGGATGATTTTGATCCCGCTGTATTGGAAGCGCCGCTGTTTATGGAACTCTTGGCCTGTCCCGGCGGCTGCCTCAACGGCCCCGGAATGTCCGGCTCGGCGCATGGCGTTATTCGTCATTTGCGCCTGCGGGACTATGCGCACACCGCCGACAATACCCTTGACGCCGGTATGATTTCTCTTTCGCCATTGATTGACGCAAATTATCCGTTGGCTCCGTTGTCGGAAATCGTACATACTGAACAGGAAATTACCGAAGCGCTTTTACGGGTTGGAAAATACAGCCTTTCCGACCGGCTCAACTGCGCGAGCTGCGGTTATGATACCTGCCGGGATTTCGCCTCCGCCCTGCTGGACGGACGGGCGGAAAAATCTATGTGCGCTTCGTATATGAGAAAACTTGCCAACAAAACCGCCAACGGCCTTATCAAGGCGATTCCTTCCGGCGTTGTTATAGTTGACAATGACTTGAAAATCATTGATTGCAACGAACAGTTTGCGCGTCTTCTGGGAAACGAGACCGAAGAACTGTTTTCTATGATGCCGGGATTGGAAGGGGCGGAACTTGCGAAGATATCGCCTTTCCCGCAGTATTTTCAGGCAATTATTGATCCGTCAGGACCGGAGCTTTCACAAACCGATGTGAGGGACGGCAGTAAAATATTTCATTTAACGGTTTTCGCTGTGGAAAAAGGCATTGCCGCGGCGGGAGTTGTGGAAGACATTACCGAGCCGAGGGTTCAAATTGAAACAACTGTTGAACGGGCGCGTGAACTTATCAAAAAAAATGTTTCAACTGTTCAGCAAATAGCTTTTCTGTTGGGAGAAAATGCGGCGGAATCCGAGTCTATCCTCAATTCCATTATAGAGTCTTACACGGTGAAAGAAGAAGATGCCTGACAACATTGAATATCTGCCCGGCGGCGTTTCCGGCGATTTAACCAATTCGTTGTCTCAAAACACCTTCATAGAGGTAGAGCATTTCCAGCTATGTAAACATGGGCAGAACGCGCCGGGAGACGTGTTTCTTTCGCAGAAAAACCCGAGCGACGGACGGGTGATTACCGCCCTTTCAGACGGTCTCGGCTCCGGAATAAAGGCCGGGGTGCTTGCAACGCTCACCGCGACTATGGCCGCCAAATTTATTTCGTGTAATATTCCGATCAGGCGGGCGTCTGAAATTATCATGGATACCCTGCCTGTTTGCAGCGAGCGGGGAATCAGTTATGCGACATTTACGCTGGTCGATATTACTCCGGACGCTTCGGTAAAAATCATGGAGTATGACAATCCGCCCTATACGTTTATAAGAAAAGAAACGATACTTGAGCCATCGAAAAAAGCGACTGCTTTTGAACGGCGGGATAAATCAACCGGACCCAAGAATGACACGCGCGTGCTATACTCGTACTTTAAAGCCCAAAGCGGCGACCGTCTGATTTTTTTTTCAGACGGGGTAAGCCAGGCGGGCATGGGAACAAAACCCCACCCTTTCGGCTGGACAACAGCCAAAGCCCGTGAATTCGCCATTGAGAGCGTTCGGGAAAAACCGGAAATCAGCGCCCGCGAATTGGCGCACTCCATTGTCCAGCGGGCTTCACAAATCGACCTATACAAACCCAAGGACGATATTTCCTGCGGCGTTATTTATTTCCGTGAACCGAGGGATATGCTGGTGCTTACAGGCCCGCCGGTTCACCCTGAAAGCGATAAGGAGATTGCAAATATCTTTTCATCTTTCATCGGGAAGAAAGTAGTTTCAGGCGGCACTACCGCCGCTATTATCAGCCGCGAACTTAACCAGCAGATAAAAGTAAACATGAAAAGTTTCGATAAAAACATACCGCCTTGGTCGGAGATGGAAGGAGCGGACATGGTAACAGAAGGCATCATTACTCTGGGGGCGGTTCAGGCGATGCTGGATAACCGCAGTGAAGTCGAAGCCCACGCAGGCGGCCGTGACGCCGCTTCCCGTATGATCGACCTCCTGCTGGACAGCGACCGTATCATGTTTATTGTGGGTACAAAAATCAACGAAGCCCACCAGGACCCTACCATGCCGGTAGAATTGGAAATCAGGCGCAACGTAATAAAACGCATTGCGTCCTTGCTGAAAGAAAAGTATCTTAAAGAAGTACAGATTCGTTATTTTTAGGAGGCATCGTGGTTCATCACTTGGTGAATCACGCAAACACTATGAAAAGACATACCGTAACCATTTGCACCGGCACAGCCTGTTTTGTCATGGGCGGTTCCGAATTGCTGCTTCTGGAAGAACAGCTTCCCGATGATTTAAAAGAAATTACGGATATTGAAGGTTCTCCCTGTATCGGCATTTGCAAACGTTCCGAATACGGCAAGACCCAATCTGATCATGCTCCCTTTATACAAATCAACGGCGAAGTAATTGAACAAGCCAACGTCCAAAAAATAATTGATCACCTGCGGAGACTCAATGCTTAATATCAATAATAATACGTCCCGTCTGAAACGGGAAATATTTGTGCGTATCGCCCGTCTTCAGCTTGAGGGAAAATTATCCGAGGGGGTTCATAACATACCCAGAGAACTTGCCCCCACAGGCAGTAATCCGATTCGCTGCTGCATATATCATGACCGGGAAATTTTACGGCATCGGGTAATCGCCCGGCTGGGATGCGGACTTGAAAATTATGATGATGAAAAACGGCTGGCCGAGTATGTGCAGGAAGCTCTGAACCGGGAAAAACCGACATGGCCTATGCTTACAGTGCTTGATTTGGCGTGTAACGCCTGTGTACGTTCTCATTTTATGGTAACCAACGCCTGCCAGGCATGCGTTGCCCGTCCCTGCATGGTGAACTGCGGCAGAAATGCGATTGATATAAAAGACGGCAGGGCGTGTATTGACAGCGAAAAATGCGTTAACTGCGGACTTTGCCTGCAAAATTGCCCTTATCACGCGATTATAAAAATTCCCGTACCCTGCGAGGAAGCCTGTCCTGTAGGAGCTATCTCAAAAAACGAAGACGGCAGGGAGTGTATTGATTATCACAAATGTATCTTTTGCGGCAATTGTATGCGCGAATGCCCCTTCGGCGCGATGATGGACAAAGGGCAGCTTGTTGACGTGATTAAACATATTATGAATAACAAAAACGTAGTCGCTCTGTATGCGCCCGCAGTCGCCGCTCAATTTAGAGTTGAACCGGGCAGGCTTGAGGGAGCGCTGCTTGCGGCGGGTTTTTCAAATGTGGTTGAAGTCGCTTTAGGCGCGGATATTACGGCGGACAAGGAAGCGGCGGAATTTACCGAGCGTATGGAAAAAGGCGAAAAGATGATGACCACTTCCTGCTGCCCCGCGTATGTGCGGGCTGTTCTCCGCCATGTGCCTGAACTTACAGACTGCATTTCCGGAACCCGCACTCCCATGCGTTATGCCGCCGAGATCGCCAAAAAAGAGTACCCGAATTGTACCACCGTTTTTATAGGCCCCTGCCTTGCCAAGCGTCGGGAAGGCATGGACGACGAAATGGTGGATTACGTTATTTCCATTGAGGAATTGGGCGCGTTGTTTGTGGCGAAGGAAATAGACGTTGCACAGGCAATTCCGGCATCGGGGAAGAAATTGCCCACTTCCACAGGGAGGAATTTCGCCAAATCAGGCGGCGTAGCCCAGGCTGTAAAGGCGCGGCTCAAAGACCCTTCGATTCTGAAAGAAACGGTCATTGACGGTCTTGATAAGGCGGGTATGAAACTCCTGGCCGAATTCGGCAAAATACACACCGGCAAACTTCCCCGCGCGGACGACACGCCCAACCTTATTGAAGTAATGGCATGTCAGGGCGGTTGTATTGCAGGGCCTTCGGTAATTACCAATCCAAAAGTCGCCCTCACCCAGTTGGCAAAATATGCGGAATCCGGAGAGCCGATTCAACAATAGCAACTCTTCAACCTGGTAACATTTCGTGGGAAGTATATGATGATGAATAGACTGTTTAACCGCAGGCTGTAACACAATAACGTTTTTTTCCGCAGCGTATCTGCTATCTGTAGGTACGCTATGGAGACAAGGAACTTCAAGCAGACATATTGTGTAAATCCTTACGACTGTTGTTTGTTACAATTTTTTATTTCTTATTTATTATTTGTTATTTTTAAAAAACTTGCAGGAACCAGCGTGTTCATTGACACGATGGCTCCCTAACAAGTTTTTAATTTTTCAGGAAACGTTATTCGTTATCCTGCAAAGCATCGTATCCCACTTCTCCCGTCCGTACTTTAACGACGTTTTCAACATCGGAAACAAATATTTTGCCGTCTCCGACATTTCCGGTATACAATACCTTTTTCACAGTGTTTATGACGGTTTCAGGCGGTATCTTGCACACAACAATGTCAACCTGAACTTTCGGCAGCAGTCTGATGCTTACAGGAGCGCCGCGATAGTATTCCGTATGTCCCTTTTGCATCCCGTGACCGAGTACATTGGTAACCGTTAAGCCGGTAATACCGATTTTATCAAGGGCGGCGTGAAGCATTGTAAGCTTATTCTGATTGGTGATGATTGTCAATTTTGTCATTTTTACGCCGGGTTTCGAGTTATTTATGACAGGGATTGCCACATTAACCGGAACCGGTTCGCTCTTATCGGCCTCTGCGGTCGTAGCAATCATAAAGTCTGCATAACTGCTTTCGAGGTTATGCTCGGTAATATCCATACCAATAATTTCTTCGGCTGGCGAAACGCGCAGGCCGATTTTTGATTTTTTGATTACCGTAAAGACAATGCACATTGTTACCGCTACCCATGCCGCTACCGCAACGACGCCGAGAGCCTGAATTCCAACGAATTTAAACGCCGCAACTCCGCCGCCGTAGAACAGACCATCGTATACTACCTCTTTTATCTCGTAACTGGTAGCGAATACACCGGTTAAAATCGTTCCTGCCGCTCCCGCAAGACCGTGTACCCCGATTGCTCCGACAGGATCGTCAACCTTTAATACTTTGTCTACAAATTCAATTCCAAATACGATAACAAACGACGCCACGATGCCGATGATGAATGCGCCGAAGGGCGATACCGCGTCACACCCCGCGGTAATTGCCACAAGACCGGCAAGTGCGCCGTTTAATGTCATTGATACATCAGGTTTTTTGTAGCGGATCCATGTAATAAACATGGTAAAGACAGCCGCGGTCGCGGCAGCTAAGTTTGTTGTAACGAAAATTTTACTGGCAGATACGATGTTATCACCTGTCATGGAAACAGTAGAAGCGCCGTTAAAACCAAACCAGCAGAACCAGAGAATGAAAACGCCAAGAGCGCCGAGCGTTAAGCTGTGTCCCGGAATTGCCCTTGATTCGCCTTTTTCGGAATACTTGCCGATACGAGGTCCGACAATCGCCGCGCCAACCAAAGACGCTACGCCGCCGACCATGTGTACTGTGGTAGAACCGGCAAAGTCATGGAAGCCGAGATCTCCAAGCCAGCCGCCGCCCCATATCCAATGGCCGGAGATGGGATAGACCAGGGCGCTGATGAGGAAACTGTAAATACAGTAAGCTGAAAACTTTGTCCTCTCAGCCATTGCTCCCGAGACGATGGTTGCGGCAGTCGCGCAGAATACCGTCTGGAAGATCAACAAAGCCATCGTGGGGAAAGTGTCATCGTAATTTCCCCTGACCATAAAGTCGAAGTTACCAATAAAGCCATTGATGGCACTATTGGTTCCAAACATGATGCCAAACCCGACCAACCAGTAGGTTGGGGTGCCGATTGAGAAATCCATCAAGTTTTTCATGACGATATTCCCGGCATTTTTGGCCCGCG